>Ga0116177_10000041_pt1 | contig 85042 bp, 94 predicted proteins | sample AD_STIC10_MetaG_FD_89750 | JGI IMG/M metagenome (GOLD analysis project Ga0116177, IMG submission 89750) | Active sludge microbial communities of municipal wastewater-treating anaerobic digesters from USA - AD_STIC10_MetaG | ecosystem: Engineered > Bioreactor > Anaerobic > Digestate | place: USA... | reverse complement strand
TAATGTTTTCACCGCCTCATTTCTTTCATTATAAATATGAGAAACCATAGCTGAATCTCTGTCTACCCCGAGAGCTAATTGTGTCAAATCATTTGAACCAATTGAAAATCCGTCAAAAATTTTAGCAAACTCATCTGCCAATATTACATTTGATGGAATTTCACACATTACATAAACTTCTAATCCATTTTTTCCGCGCTTTAATCCCTCGCTTGTCATTATTTTTATAACTTTATTTCCTTCTTCTATTGTTCTACAAAATGGAATCATAATTTTTACATTATTAAGCCCCATTTGTTCTCTAACTTTTTTAAGCGCCCTACACTCCAATCTAAATGCTTTTTCGTATTTAGGATCATAGTAACGAGAAGCACCTCGCCAACCTATCATTGGATTGTCCTCATTTGGCTCAAAATATTTTCCACCTAATAAATTTGCATATTCATTTGATTTGAAATCGGATAATCTTACAATTACATCTTTTGGATAAAATGCGGCTGCAATTCTAGCAACCCCCTCAGCTAATTTCTCAACAAAAAATTCTGGTTTACTTTTATAATTAACGGTTAATTGCCTTATTATTTCTTTTTCTGTTTTATTTTTTACTTTTGAAAATTCAAGAAGTGCTAGTGGATGAACTTTTATGTAATTTGAAATTATAAATTCTTCTCTTGCAAGCCCAACTCCCTCATTTGGAATCATTGAATCTCTAAAGGCTTGTCTTGGATTTCCAACATTCATCATTATTTTGACATTTTTTGGTAATTTCAAATTTTTTAAATTTATTTCTTTTTTTACAAATGGAACCCTACCTTCATAAACAAATCCTTCTTCACCAAGAGAACAATCAACCGTAACGATTTGCCCATTTTTTAATTTTGAAGTTCCTGTTGTTGTGCCTACGACACATGGAATTCCAAGTTCACGAGAGACAATTGCAGCATGACATGTACGCCCACCTGAATTTGTTACAATTGCACTTGCTTTTTTCATAACTGGTTCCCAGTCAGGATCCGTCATCTCAGCAACTAAAACTTCTCCATCTTTAAAATTTACTAATTCATTTACGTTTTTTATAACATGAGAAATACCAGATCCAATTTTTTTACCAACTGATTCGCCAACTAAAATTACTTTTCCTTTTTCTTTTATAGAATATTCTGTTAAAACATTTTTATTCTCGCGTGATGTAACTGTCTCTGGTCTAGCCTGAACAATATATAATTTTTTAGTTTTTCCATCTTTAGCCCACTCCATATCCATTGGCTTTTTATAATGCTTCTCAATTATTACTGCCCATTTTGCAAGTTGAATTATTTCATCATCACTTAAAACAAATTTTAATCTTTCTTCAACAGGAACATCAACATTTTGTGTAAAACCAGTTCCGCCAGTTGCATAAACTAATTTTTTTGCTTTTTCTCCAACATCTTTTCCAATTATTGAATTGTATTTTTTTTCTAGGGTTGGCTTATACACATGATATTCATCTGGAGTCACAACTCCTTTTACAACATATTCTCCCAATCCATAAGCGGCATTTATTACAACAATTTCTGGAAATCCTGATTCTGTATCAACAGAAAACATTACTCCAGATGATGCCAAATCTGATCTTACCATTTTTTGAACTACAACCGATAAAGCAATTTTAAAATGACTAATTTTTTTATCACACCTATATGAAATTGAACGATCTGTAAAAAGCGAGGCCATACATTTTTTAATAGCTTCAAGTATTGCGTGTTCCCCGGTTATATTTAAATATGATTCTTGCTGACCAGCAAATGAAGCATCAGCAGCATCTTCAGCTGTAGCAGATGACCTAACAGCAACATCACAATTTAAAATTGACGTTTTATAGAACTCTGCCAATTTTTTATATGAATCCAAAATCTGTTCTTTTAAATCCTCGGGGAATTCTGATTTTAATATTAATTCTCTTATTTTTTTTGCTCTATTTTTCAAATCAGTTATTTTATCGGTATTTAAACCCCTCAGTATTTTATTTATATTTTCTTTTATTCTATTGTGCTGTAAAAAATACCAATAAGCCTGCGCTGTTACTGCAAATCCGTTTGGGACAGGAATTCCCTGATTTCCAAGTTTTTGATACATTTCTCCGAGAGAAGCATTTTTTCCACCAACTAATTCCACATCTTTTATTGTTAGTTCATCAAACCACAAAACATATTTATTCATTTGTTTTTTCATATTTTTATAATATTAATAAATTGCATTAAGCCAGGTACAATATCTTTTACCATTACTTGTTCTAAAATCAAGAGATATACAATTATTATGATCTGAATTTTCTTTATAGCAGTCGATTTTTTTAAATTCTAATACAATTGTTTTAAATAAATTTTCATCATCAAATGTAAAATATTTTACAATACTATATGGTGCGTTTGTTTTATAAGAAATACTTGTAAGGTTTGAAAAAGCAATTTCTGCCTCATCAATTTTTACTTCTTTTTTAGAAACATCTAATCTTTTTAGTAAATTATTTACACCCAACTCTGCTTTTTTGTCATAATAATCTATTCTAAGTCTTACTATATTATTTTCTAATAATAAATAATTATTATTTTCAAATTTTACAATACTCTTATCCTCTGTATTTTCTATATTAAAAATCTTTAAATTGTTGTTGTCAACAACCATCTTATATTTAATAATTTTATTTTTATAATATACATTTAAATCCCAATTTTTCATTTCTCCCACTATTTCTCTTTTTTCAATTATCCTTGGATCATTTTCACATATAATTTTTTCTGTAATATTTTTTAATTCTAAATCTAAAGTAGCTTTTTCTTTATCAACATTAAAAATATAATTCAAATCACCGCATAAATATTTTTCATCTGTATAAAAATTAAGCGATATCCCTTGTTTGTTTTGTTCAATTTTAAATAATAATCCTTTTACATCTAACTTTTTTTCTGTGTTATTTTGTTCAACAACTATTTGCCTACGATTTTTATCTAAATTCATTTTAAAATAAAGTGCTAATAAAAAAACTCCCACTAATAAAATTGATAACAAAAATAAAATTATAATTTTTTTATTCATATTATTTTAATTTTAAATTAAATTTATATTTTCTTTAACTCTATGAGATTCATATTCTCTTTCATCCCAACTGGTTGGCCGGTAACTATCACTGCCATATCACCACGCTTTGCTAATTTATTATTTCTTATAAACAGCATTATCTTTCTAATTAATTCCTCTATGGTTTTGCATTTTGGCATTCCATAAGAATAAATTCCCCAGACCAAAGATAATTGACGCCTCACTCTTTCATCATTAACAAGTGCTACAATTTTTGTTTCTGGACGAAATTTCGCAATCATTCTGGCGCTATAACCTGAATTTGTTGCAACTACAATTATTTTAGCCTCTGTATTTAAAACTAGCTCTTTTACTGATTCTGAAATAGCGAGTACATTTTTCAACTTTTCTGTTGAATTAATTTTTAAAGAATCATCATAGTGAGATTTTTCTGTTATATCAATTACACGCGACATAACTTTTATTGTATCAATTGGATATTTTCCAAATGCAGTTTCCTCTGACAACATTACAGCATCAGCATGATCAATTACGGCGTTTGCGACGTCTGATACTTCCGCTCTGGTGGGTTTTATATTTTTTACCATTGATTCAAGCATTTGTGTTGCAACAACAACTGGTTTTCCAACATGTAAACATTTTAAAATTAAATCCTTTTGTATGATTGGTACTTTTTCAACCTGTATTTCAACTCCTAAATCTCCACGAGCGACCATAATTCCATCTGATTCTACTATAATTTCATCTATGTGTTTCAAAGCCTCTGGAGTTTCAATTTTTGCCATAACTTTTACATTTGCATTTTGCTTAAATCTCTTTATTGCATTTTTTATATCTTTTATATCCTTGGCTGTTTTTACAAAAGATAAAGCAACCCAATCAATTCCATTTTTAATTCCAAATTTTAAATCATCTAAATCTTTTTTTGTTAAGGCTTTTTCTTTTATGTTAACATTTGGAATATTTATACCCTTGAAAGAAAAAACAGTTCCATCTTTTATAACATCACACCAAACAGAATCTTTTACAATTTTATAAACTTTTAATTCTAAAAGTCCATCGTGAATCATTATACTTGTATTCTTTTTTACAATTTTATGAATGGGGAAAGAAACCGGGATGATTTTATTTCCGGAACCAACTAATAATTTATAATTTACAATTTTATCATGAATTAAAATAATTTTTTCATTTTTATTAATTTTTATTCCCAAATCAGAAACATTCCCAACTCTTATTTTAGGACCCTGCAAATCTTGCATTATTGAAATTGGAATATTTAAATCCTTGCTAACTTTTTTAATATTTTTTATAAGCGAAAGATGGCTAGCATGTGAATTGTGAGAAAAATTTAATCTACAAACATTCATTCCATTTTTTGCCATCTCTAAAAGAGTATTATAATCTGACGAAGCGGGACCTATTGTTGCTATAATTTTTGTATTTTTCATAATTTTATCTCGAATAAAATCGAGGAATTATTTTATATTAATTCTTTGTGATAATTCATAAATATATGGTATTTTCCATTTTCCACCAGATAGTGCTGATTTTATTGCTAAAACAGTAGCAAAAGTTATTAATATTGCAAAAATCCAACCTAAAACAGGAATAACAATTAAAAAACTAGAAATAATCTGTATTATAGATAAAATCAAACCCTGTTTAGCGTGAAATTTAACAAAATCATCTCTTGAAAAAGCTAATGGAATAATACATGTAATCCATAAATAACTTAATGCTGAAATTTTATAATTTTTTTGTGTGCTATTTATTTCTTGCATATTTTTGTTCTAATGATGAATTAACTGAATAAAAAAGACCACCAAACACAAGACCAAATATTAAACCAAGCAATGATAAAAACAAACTTTCTGTTATTGTATTAAATATTGTCCAGAGTTCTTTAAAATAAAAAATTTTAAAGAGTGAGATAGAGAGCCCTGAAAAAAATCCTGTTGTAGAACAAATAATTCCTGAAATTTTTGGAATTTGTTTTTTTCTTCTTACAATATACAAACTTAAAATTAAAAAAATCAATATTTCAAATGGGATCCTAAATACTCCCAAAAAAGTATTTCTTATATCTCCTTTCATTAAAATGATCACTATGCTAAATAATGTTATAAATAGGGATGATAAAATAATACTCAATGTGTAATGTATTTTCCTTTGTTTTATTGTTTGATCTTTAGTATTATCTAATTTTTTTTCTTTTAAAATTTTCATATCATCAAACAATACTGATTTTTCATCATTTTTTTCTATTGAAACTGTGTCTGATTTCTGAGGTTCTGTATAATTTGCATCATCAGCAATACGTAAAAGATCATCTATGTTCCTGCCTCTCCCATATTTGTCTTCTATTAATATTTCTTCGTCAATATTCATAATATAAAAATAAATAAATTATATATACATATATATTTTAGCATAAAATAAGACTAATAAAAATGAGTCTAGGGGGCGGATATCCGGATACAAAAACATAGAGACGTAGCAATGCTACGCCTCTACAAATATTGTATAAAAATAGAATATTACATCATTCCCGGATATCCGCCCATTGGCATTCCATTTCCATGTGAATCACATGAACAATTATCTTTACTTGGTAAATCAGAAACAACAGCTTCTGTGGTTAAAAATAACGCTCCGATTGATGATGCGTTTTGTAATGCAATTCTTACAACTTTTGTGGGATCAACAACTCCTGATTTTACTAAATCCTCAAAATTATCTTTTCCTGCGTTATAACCAAAATTAATTTCTTTATTATTTTTTACTTGATCACAAACAACAGCGCCATCTTTACCTGCATTTTGAGCAATTTGCTTGATTGGCATTTCAACAGCACGACGCAAAATATCAAGTCCTATTTTTTCTTCTGTATCAATTTTTACATTTTCTATATCTTTTGATGCTCTAATCAAAGCTACTCCACCTCCAACAACAATTCCTTCTTCAACAGCTGCTTTTGTTGCAGAAAGTGCATCTTCAATTCTATGCTTTTTCTCTTTCATTTCTGTCTCGGTTGCAGCTCCAACTTTTATTACAGCAACTCCGCCTGATAATTTTGCAAGTCTTTCTTGTAATTTTTCTTTATCAAAATCAGAATCAGAAATTTCCATTTCTTTTTTAATTTGTTTAATTCTTTCTTCTAATTCTTTTTTATCACCATGACCCTCTACAATTGTTGTATTTTCTTTTGTTGAAACTACTTTTCTTGCACCACCTAACATTTCCAAACTTGCATTTTCAATTTTTAATCCAACTTCTTCAGAAATTACTTTTGCACCAGTTAAAACAGCAATATCTTCTAACATTGCTTTTCTTCTATCACCAAATCCAGGTGCTTTTACTGCGAGTGAATTAAATATTCCTTTTAATTTGTTTACAACAAGTGTTGCCAAAACCTCACCATCTACTTCGTCAGCAATTATTACTAATTCTTTTTTACCTGATTGAACAATCTTTTCTAAAATCGGCATAAAATCTTTAAGTGATGAAATTTTTTGATCCGTAATTAAAATATATGGATCTTCTAGTTCTGATTCCATTCTGTCTGGATTTGTAATCATATAAGGAGAAACATATCCCTTATCAAACTGCATTCCTTCAACAACTTCTTTTACAACTCCAAATGATTGTCCTTCTTCAACAGTTATAACTCCATCTTTTCCAACAGATTCCATTGCCTCAGCAATTATATTTCCAATCTCACTATCATTTGCTGAAATTGAGGCAACTTGCGCAATCTCTTCTTTTGAATCAATTTTCTTGGAAATTTTCTTTAATTCTTCTGTAATATATGAAACCCCCTTTTCAATTCCAGATTTAATGGATAGTGGGTTTGTCCCCGCTGTTACATTTTTAATTCCCTCTGCTATTATTGCCTGGGCTAAAACCGTTGCAGTTGTTGTTCCATCTCCTGCTATATCATTTGTTTTTGAAGCAACTTCTTTTACAAGTTCTGCTCCAATGTTTTCAAATTTGTCTTCTAATTCAATATCTTTTGCAACAGTAACACCATCTTTTGTGATTGTTGGTGAACCATATCCACTTCCTAAAACCACATTTCTTCCTTTTGGTCCTAATGTTACTTTTACAGCATTTGCTAATTTATCAACCCCTGCTTTAATTTTTACTCTTGCATCTTCACTATATAATATTTGTTTTGCCATATTATTATAATAGTTAATTGTTAATTGATTAATAATTTAATAGATGGAAATTATTCTAAAATCGCAATTACGTCGCTTTGAGTCATAACAAGATATTCCTCTCCGTCAATTTTAATTTCATCTGGAGCATATTTTCTAAATAAAATTTTATCTCCTGTTTTTACTTGCATAGGAATTTTTTCACCATTATCGGAAATTTTTCCATCTCCAACTGCTACTACTTCTCCTTTTTGAGGTTTTTCTTTGTCAATTGTATCTGGTAAAACAATTCCTGATTTTGTTGTTTCTTTTTCTTCAATTCTTTTGACAACTATATTGTCAAATAGTGGCTTTAAGTTCATAGATTTTAAATTAATTATTAATTATTGTTTAGCACTTAGACATTAAGAGTGCTAATCCATATATAATATTATAACAAGAAAAATTGCTTGTCAATATAAAAGAGAACTTTCATAAAAGTCCTCTTTTTTTATAAAAAACTTTAAAGTTTAGTTGCTTTAAATTTTATTTTTAAATATCTAAATTTTTAACTGCTGTTGCATGAGTTTGAATAAATCTCTTTCTATGATCAACATCAGAACCCATTAATTTTTCAAAAATTTCATCTGCCTCTACTGCATCTTCTATGGAAACCCTTTTCATAATTCTTGTTTCGGGATTCATTGTTGTTTCCCATAATTGTTCTGGATTCATTTCTCCTAAACCTTTGTATCTTTGAATTGAAAAACTTTTTTGTTTTTTCTCTTTTTCTTCAGATTCTACTTCTTCACCCTGCTCCTCGTCTATAGCCTCTTCAACAATTTCTGAAACATCAATTTCTTTATCAATTCCCATTTCTTTCATTGCGGTTTTTAATTCTTCATCGTTATAAATCCATCGTATTTTTGTTCCTTGTTTAATTTGATAAAGAGGTGGCTGAGCAATATAAATATAGCCATACTTTAATAAATCAGGTAAATATCTATAAAATAAAGTTAAAAGAAGGGTTCTAATATGCGATCCATCAACATCAGCATCAGTCATTATTACTATTTTATGATATCTCAATCTTGAAACATCAAAATCTTCTCCAATGTTTGTTCCAAGTGCAACAACGAGTGATTTAATTTCATTATTTGCAAGCATTTTATCAAGACGAGACTTTTCTACATTTAAAATTTTTCCGCGAAGAGGAAGTATCGCCTGAATAGTCCTATCTCTTCCTTGTTTAGCAGATCCACCAGCAGAATCCCCCTCAACAATATATAGTTCTGTAAGTTCTGCTTTTCTTGATGAGCAATCTGCTAGTTTTCCGGGAAGTGTAAATCCCTTTAATGCTCCTTTTCTAATAACAGCATCGCGAGCTGATCTAGCCGCTTGTCTTGCTTGTGCAGCAAGCATACATTTTGAAAGGATTCCTTTTGCATCATTTGGATGCTCATTTAAAAAAGCACTAAAATAATCTTTAAAAATAGAATAAACAATACCACGGACCTCAACATTTCCTAGTTTTGCCTTTGTTTGTCCCTCAAACTGAGGTTCTGGTAATTTTACTGAAACAACAGCAGTTAATCCTTCTTTTATATCTTCAGATGTTAAAATTCCGTCTTTTTCCTTTAAAATATTATTTTCTTTTGCGTAGTCAGATAAACACTTAAGTAGAGCTGTTTTAAATCCTATTAAATGCATTCCGCCCTCAATTGTAGGAATATTATTTGCAAAAGAATATATACTAGTTCTAAAATCTTTACAGTATTGAAGTGCAACTTCTACCTGAATATTATCCCTTTCTTTTTGAACATAAAAAATATTATCTTGAGTCGTCTCATTATTTAAATTTAAATGTCTAACATAAGAAGCAATTCCTCCTTCAAAATAAAATGTGTAAGATGGATATTCTATTTTGTCTCCATCTTTTGTTTTGCCCAAATCAACTCTTTCATCAATAACTGAAATTTTTACACCTTTTGTAAGATATGCCTGCTGTCTTATATGATTTAAAATTATTTTTAAATCAAATTCTAAAACCGTAAAAATTTCAGGATCTGGCTGGAAAATTTGCGTTGTACCAGTTCCATGAACTTTACCCTTTTCAGTCATTAATTTTGTAACTGGTTTTCCTCTTTTATATTCCTGATAATATAATTTTCCATCTCTTTTTACTTCTGCTCTTAAAAATACTGACAACGCATTTACAACAGAAATTCCAACTCCGTGAAGACCTCCGGAAACTTTGTATCCCGCATCTCCAAATTTACCACCAGCATGAAGGGTGCTCATTACTGTCTCTAATGCACTTTTTCCCGTGGCTCTATGAATATCAACTGGAATTCCCCTACCGTTATCAGAAACAGAAATTTTTCCCTCTGGTAGTAATTTTATAATAATTTCAGTACAATATCCTGCCATAGACTCATCTATTGCATTATCAACTGCCTCCCAAATTAGATGATGTAAACCCTGACTAGCAGTGTTTCCAATATACATTCCTGGTCTTTTTCTAACAGGATCAAGACCCTTTAAAACCGTAATCTCATCAGCCGTATATTTACTTGCTTTTTTTATGTCTTTTTTATCACCCATATATAAATTTTTAATTACTGATTTTGAATTTTTATTTAATTTTTAATTCTAAATTTTTATTTAAAGAGGCTGATATCTTGCCAAATATTAAAGAAAATTCGTGGGCCTCTTTTAATAAACTTTGAATTTCTAATTCTTTACTAGAATTATATTTTCTAATCATTTTTAACCAATAACGAGTTTCATTTGCTTCTTTTTTGCAAATATAAATCTTGTTTCTAAAATCTTTTTTTGAGCTTGCGTTATTTGCCTCTATATAATTTGCGCCAACACTAGTTGCCGATCTTAATAATTGAGCTAGTATAATTTTACTTAGAAAATTGTGTTCCAGGGATTTACAAAAATTAATTATATTTTCTCCAAAAACACTTGTCCTCTCTTCTAAGTCATAGGCCATACTGGCCTTTTCTAAATCACTTTTCATAAACTTATTTTAATTAAAAATTAAAAATTTTTATTTAAATCAAAATTGAAAAATAAAAATTAAAAATTAATAATAAATTCCATCAAAAAACTAAAAAATACCCTATTTTTAAGTACTTTATTTAGCTTAATACCAACACTAACCATGCCTTTATTTTACCAAAAAAACACCCTAAAATCAAGGTGATTTTAAAGATATAATAAAAAAGCTATTAGTGGTACAAAGACCATTAATAGCTATCAAATTATTCAAAATGTTCAACAATGAGAGAGTCAAGTTTGGGGATATATATCTCCTCACGAAAACCCGAAATCTTTTCTACAACAACTCCATTTTTAATAATTAAGGTTAGTGGAATTAAATCGATACTTTCTTTATTTATTAACTGATTAGTTTGAAGATCCTTATATTCGATTTTTTTAAAAAACTTAAATCTATTACCGTCGAAACTCTTCTTTATAGAATTCTCTGCTATTTTACAATAATAACAACTTCTTCCTCCAATAATAAGAATGAAATCTTTGTTAAAGCTAACAAGACTTTGCAACTCTAAATAATTGACTCTCTGAATTTCTCTACTATCTTTTTTGTTAAATTTTACACTCCTAATAATTAAAAAAGAGAAGCCTGTAAAAATAACAATAATTAAAGTGATAATAAACAATTTTTTCATTTTTCCTCCATTAATATAATTTAGATAATATTACAACATTTATAATTTTTGTCAAGCAAATTAAAAAATTCAAATAATAATATTAAATAATAAAAATTTTTGATTTTTAATGAGTTAAAATAGGGAATTTTAAAAACAAAATAGTTCTTATTGTATGAACTATTTTGCTTTTAAATTAAAATAGATAAACCCACCAAATGATTAAACTATTGACATTTATTAACCACAGCTAATTAGAATTTAATAAGTATTCCACCTATTATTATATAACCAGTTTCAATGCAATAACCGTATTTCCAATTTGGAAAAGACGTGGTACCACAATTTTTCTCGCATGTTGGGTTGCTATTAGGACCACACCCAGAACAACCACCAAGGTGGGTCACAGCCGTACATTGAGCAGTACAATAGCAGGTTACACCCCACTGAATAATAGTTCTTATTTCTTGACAATTCTGACCCTCAGACTCCACACATCTTTGAATTAGTTCTTTCGAAACTCCAGCCATTTCAGCTATTCTAGTATATTGTTCATTTTTTGTTTTTCCTAAAGACTCAGCATTTATATACTCATAGGTCTTTCCCTGAGACTCAAGAACTATTTTAGAATTGGGTTGATTAACCGCCTCTCTAGATAGAGATTTTAAACCCATACTAGCTATTGCAAACATACCCCCCAAACATCCTACAATAAGAAAACCCAGCAATACTTTTGTCTTTGTAGAGACCTTTGTTGCCACTTGTGTTTGTGTAGCACTATATTTTTCTACCATTTTTTTTTGTCTGTTGTAAAAACAGATTTTTAATTAATTTTTAATATATATAAAATTGGAACTTATTTTTAATAACGTTATTTATTCTAATTGACTAATTTAACACTTAATTTACAAGATCCACACCCAGAAGAAGAACAAGCAATAGCCCGAGAATTAGGAATAGTATTACAAGATCCAGATCCTGATTTACAAACACATTTTAATTCTAAATTATTATAACTACTAGACAAAAAAACAGAACCACTGTCCTGTGATTTTGATATTGTATAATTCTTAGAATTTTCTAGACGTAATATTCCATTTTCATCTATCATTGCTATTGCCTTTTCATTTATTGTTAAAATATCACTATTTTCCAATTCAATTAATGTATTTTTAGGAATTAAATTTGCGTTAATTTTTACAATGCTTTTTGGCTTTATACCAATCTCTTTATTTAGAGCAACTGCTAAAGAAAATACTCCTAAAATAGATCCAAAAATTAAAAAAGCCAATAAAATATTTGTTTTTGTTAAAGATTTTGTAGTTATTTTTATTTTTTTATTTTCTTCCATTTTTTATAAAAATATTTTAAATAATCTAAATACGTTAATTAAATTTTTTGATTCTTAAAGTCTATTAATACCGCTTCTAAATCCTTCTGTCCTATCTTTATATTATCACTATTATTTATGTTGTCTAGTCTTACTTTTGCACATAATTCATCCATAATATCAATTGCTTTATCTGGAAAAGTCCTATTCTTTATTGAAACTGAAAAATCAACAATTTTTCTTATTATATCATCAGATATTACAACTTTATGATAATTTTCATATTCTTTTTTTATTCCTTGTAAAATTTTTATTGTTTGTTCTTTATTTGGTTCACTTATTACAAGCCCATCAAAACGTCTTGCGAGAGTTGTATCTGGTAAAATATATTTTTTATATTCATCTGTGGTAGTAGTGCCTATCATTTGAAGCTCTCCTCTTGCAAGTGGTGGCTTTATTATATCATCAGCATCAACTGATCCTTCGGATCCACTTGCTTGAATAATTGTATGAATTTCATCTATAAAAACAATAATTTTCTTATCCATGGCAACTATACAATCAATAAGAGTTTTAAATCTTTGCTCAAAATCTCCTCTATATTTTGTACCTGCTAAAATAGCAGACATATCTATCTTTAAAACAATTTTATCAAGTAAAGATGTTGGTACTTTTTTTTCTACTATTGCAAGCGCCAATCCTTCTACAATCGCAGTTTTTCCAATTCCGGCTTGACCTAATAAAATTACATTATTTTTCTTTCTTCTTGATAATATTTGCATTACGCGTCTAATTTCTTTTTCTCTACCAATAACAGGATCTAATTTATTATCTATAGCAAGTTGGGTAACATTAATAGTGAATTTATCTATTATTGGATTAATAAGCTTTTTATTGTTTTTAAAATTAGAAAAAATAATCTCATCTTTTCCATCTGTATTATTTTTATTAGATTTGAGCAGATAAAAAGCTAAAACTATAACAACTAAAATTAAAATTTTCAATGTCATACTTATTTCCATATTTTTGTTTTATCTTTGGTTAAACCAAATTTTTTTAATTTATTTTTATTTTTATATATTTTTATTGAATAAACTAGATCTCTTTCTTTTCTATTGTTTTGTTCTCTTTTCTATCTTTAAATTCTATAGACTCCACATCTATAATTATACCTCTAATTCTTTTGGAAAAAAAGTTATAAATTATAGAAAATAAATATCCTATAATCCATGCAATAACATAAAATACAATAACGCTAATAAACCAACTAACAAGAAGATCTCGCCAATAAACTCGAGTAGTAGCATTAAGCATATTTATAGAAAAATTTATCAAACCAAATAAAAAAACCGTAATACCGGTTATAAGTGCTAAGTAATTTGCGAGTGATTGAGAGTGAATTTTTTTTATTTCATACATAAAGTTTATTTTCTATTTATTATTTTTAATTTTCAATTGATTTTGTTATTTGGCTATTTTTAATTCAATAGTCAATTATTAAATAGTAAATCAATTAAAATTTGAAAATTGAAAATTGTAAATAAATTGGTTATCTAATCTTAGCTTTGAATTCTGCAACTAAAATTCTTCTTATTTCTGTCATTATTTTCTCAACTTCTTCACTTACTAAAGTTTTTGTTGGATCATAAAATGTAACGTGAAAAGCTATTGATCTCATTCCTTTTTCAATTTTTTCTCCTTCATATATATCAAAAAGCTCTACACTTTCTATTGAAGCTGAGGTTGATTTAATCCTTTTTTCTATATCCTTCCAATTATATGAATAATCTAAAAGCATTGAAACGTCTTGAATCATTTTTGGAAATTTTGGAAGTTCTTTATATTCTCTTTTATCTTTTGAATATTTACAAAGTTTAGAAAAATTAACTTCTCCAAATAGTACATCTGATCTATCAATATCAAAATTATTTAAAATTTGCTTTTTTACTTCACCAAAGCAAGCAATCAATTCTCCATTTGAAAGATACTCTAAACACTTATTATTCTCAAATAAATCATTATTGCATGGAGACTCTTCGAAATCTATTTTAAAATATGAAAAAACTGATTCGATATCGCTTTTTAATTCAAAAAATTTATCTCTTCCAGAAACCGCAAATCCTAAAAATTTGTCCTGCATTGGCAAAAATTCTTTTGAATTTTTACTTGCATGAAATTCTCCATTTTCTTTTTTAAAAATTCTTCCAATTTCAAAAATTTTAAAATCTTTATAAAACCTTAAATTGCTCGATACATTTTTTAATAAACTAATGCTCAAACTATTTCTTAAATATTTCAAATTTTTTGAGACAGAATTTGCTATTTCTATATAATTATCTATTTTTCCATTAGCAAAATTTATTTCATCTTCTGAAATCATTGAATAATTATAAATTTCACAATATCCTAAATCTTTTGAAATGAAATTTTTGATATTTCTTTCTAATTGTATTGATTTGTCTTTATAAACTGGCTTTAATAACACAATAGGTTCTTTTACTCCAATATTTTGGTATCCATAAATTCTTGCAATTTCTTCAACTAAATCTTCTGGAATTTTTATGTCTCCTGTTGCTCTATGACTTGGAACAGTCACCTCTAAATATGTTTTTTTGTTTTTTACTATAAATCCTAAATTATTAAAAATTGAAATAATTTTATCTACAGAAATTTCACAACCAATCCTATCATTTAAAAATTTAATGTCTAGATTTATGACTATTTTTTCTTTTGATGAAAAATCTAAGTCTATAATTTCATTTACAACTTTACTTTTTACGCACAACTGCTCAACAAGTTCTATTGCTCTAAGAATTGCATATCTTGCTAGTTCGGGATCAAGCGATTTTTCAAATCTAGCACTTGCATCAGTACGAAGCCCCAATCTCATAGACGTTTTTCTAATAGAAGAAGCTTTAAAATTAGCCGATTCTATAAAAATAGATTTTGTTGAGTCTGTTATTTCACTATTTTCCCCACCCATTATTCCAGCTAATGCAACCGCTTTTTTACCATCACAAATTAATAAATCTTCTTGTGTTAAAATTCTTTCTTCCCTGTCAAGTGTTTTAAATTTCTCTCCTTTGTTTGCTTTTCTTACAATTATTTTATTATCCTCTAAATTTTTTGCATCAAATGCATGAAGTGGCTGACCAAGCTCAAGCATTACAAAATTTGTAATATCAACAATATTATTAATAGATCTTATTCCTGATTTTTCTAAATATGATTTAATCCATTGTGGTGATTCAGAAACCTCAATATTTTCAATTAAAACACCCAAATACCTAGGACAAGATTCTTTGTCTAAGATTTCAACACTAAATTCTTCTCCCTTTGTTTTCCTAAATTTTTCAAGAAATTTTAATTTTTTGAATCTCAAATCAAGCAAAGCCGACAATTCACGAGCAATTCCATAATGACCCCATAAATCGGGTCTATTTGTAAGTGATTTATTATCAATTTCAAAAATTACATCATCTAGATGAAGAGCTATTGAAATATTTTTTCCTATGTATGAATCGTCAAGATTCAAATCTGCGATTCCGCCCTCTACACTATAAGAATCAGCTAGTCCAATTTCTTCAGCGGCACAAATCATTCCATCTGATTCAACTCCTCTGATTTTTGCTTTTTCTAAAATTATAGGCTCTCCTTCGCCATGCCACCTAACTTTTGCACCAGGAAGAGCTAGTGGAACTTTCATTCCTTTTTTTAAATTATTCCCCCCACAAACAATTTTTAACATTCCTCTATTTCCTGAATCAACTTGACAAATTTTTAATTTATCTGCATTTGGATGATTATTTATTTCAATAATTTTTGTAACTATTATATTTTCTAATTCCTTTTCTTGATCAAAAAAATTATCAATTTCAACAATTGAAGTAGTAATTTTCTCTGCTAATTCCTGTGAGTCTAATTCTTTTGGCAACTCAACATAATTTCCAAGCCATTTTTTTGATATATACATAATATTAAGTTATGAATTTAAAATAAAAATTGAATTTCTAGAATTGTTTAATAAATCTTAGATCGCCTGACTGTAATAATCTTATGTCATTAATTCCATAAAGCATCATTACAAGTCGTGTAAATCCGAGCCCAAAAGCAAATCCAGAATATTCTTTGGGGTCTAACCCACCATATTCCAAAACTTTTGGATGAACTAATCCACATGGCATAAGTTCTAACCAACCATCCCCACAAACAGAACATCCTTCTCCTCCGCAAATAAGACAATTTATATCAAGTTCAAACCCTGGTTCAACAAATGGAAAATATCCAGGTCTAAGTCGAGTTTTTATTTCTCGTTTAAATATTTGAGATAAAATGCTATTCATTACGGAAACTAAATTTGCTATTGAAATATTTTTATCAATCATGAGTCCTTCTATCTGATAAAAAGTATTGTCGTGAGAGGCGTCTGTTGCTTCATTTCTAAAACATCTTCCTGGAAAAATTGCACGAAGTGGTGCGCCAAATTGCTCTATTGTTCTAACCTGAAGTGCTGATGTCTGAGTCCTTAGAACTAATTTTTCACTATGTTTAAAATTTTTATCTGTTTTTATAAAATAAGTATCCTGCATATCACGAGCTGGATGTGATGATGGAATATTTAATGCTTCAAAATTATAATATTCTGATTCAAGCTCTGGTCCATCAAGAACCATGAAACCCATTGAACTCATAATATCAATTATTTCATTTAAAACTATTGTGCATGGGTGCAAATGACCAAATTCTTTCTTATTCCCCTGTAATGTTGGATCGAATCCAAACAAAAATTCTTTTGCTTTTTTTTGTATTGGATTTATTTTTTGCTTTGCGTCTTCTAAAAGCTCTTCAATTTCTTTTTTAACATCATTTGCTAATTTACCTATGACTGGCCTCTGTTCCTCTGCTAAATCCTTCAAATTTTTTATTGCAATTGTAAACTCACCCTTTCTTCCGAAATATTTTTTCTCCAGTTTTTCAAAATCTTCAGAAATTTTTATTTCCTTAAGTTCATTTTCAACTTTCTCTTTGATTTGTTTTAATAAATTTTCCATATAATTATTATTGGTGCTTGGAATTATCTTCATAATTTAAACAAAAAAATTCAATTAAAGACAGCGCTAAAATAAAAAGTATCGCATTTATCCAATTTAACAATAGTTTTGATTGCAAATATAAAGATATCACTAAAACAAGAGATAACCATAATCCTTGTCTAAATGAAACAATTACGTTGTAAAATGATAATTCATTTTTAGTAAATATTTTCCTAAACCAAAAACCTATAACAGTAAAAGTTCCCAAACACGCAAGTCCTAAAATTAAATAAAATATAAGAAATGTTAATTTTCCTGATTCACTGGGATTTACAAGCGAAATAAGCATAAAAAAACCAATCCAGGCAATCAGGCTTGCAAAAATCATATAAACTAAAAATTTAGATAAATTCATGTGTTAATTATAACAAAATAAACCATAAATTCAACAGCTATTGACAAAAAAATAGTATGTGATACTGTATAATTGACTGTCGATATGTCAAAATAACAACAAGGAGGAATTATCGATTAGCCACAAATAATTAAAAGATAAAAATATTAAAGAGATTTTCGGGGTTTCCAATTTGCCGGAACCCCGATTTTATTTTTATAAATATTGACAAATATAATTACGGTGATAATGTGTTAATATATTAAAAATAGGGGGAAACATGAAAAAACCAACGCTCTTCATGTTATTACTGATAGTGATTTTATTTTTTGGATGCATGCCAAAAGTAGACAATGAAAGCAACCTACAAAGCATCGAAAAACAAATTTTAAGCGGAACTCATCCGCTGAGAAAAATGATTTCATCAACAGAGAATCAATCACAAACAAATGCTGGATTCTTTCTATTTATAGGAGGGCTTCGTCATAATAATTCTCAAATTCAAACAGTACAATTCTCATGGAAAACAAACGATGGATCTTATGCAATTTCTAAATTAAACATAGAAGACGTAAGAATTAAAATAAATAATTCTATTGAAACTCCTTATGTAACTTTTAACTATGAGGAATCAGAATTTTGGTTTGAAGAAAATCCAAAATTACAAAAAATCATTGAGAAAAGTGTTTTATATGCAGAAATCACCTGTAATGAGAAGGATTGGCCAACCGACATTAAATTACCCATGAATTAAGGGGACATAAGTCCCCTTTTTTATTTTTATAAATAAAAAATATGATATAAAACATATTTTCTTGAAATTATAATATTATTGCAAAAAAATAATATCATCTATAGCATGTTCTTCTTGCGCTTTATTTATTTCTTCTACTAATTTTTTTCTTGCCAAACTAAGTGCATTTGAAACAGTCGGGGTTGCACAATGAACATATAATATTTTCTCTTTTACATATTTTGCTTTTGCTAATTTTTCTACTTCTTCGCCCCAGATATTTTTTACTAAACTAGAAAAACTATCCAAAACAGTACATGCTTGAACTTGACTTTTAATTCTATTTCTAAGTAAACTAGCTGGCAAAATATTTTTTATCAAATCCATATTATTCTTTGAATGGGCAAATTGTATTAAAATCACAATATTTACATGTGTGTTCAGATGGTGTTGGTTTAAAATCACATGAATTTATTTTTTTTACAACACTCAAAATTTTATTCTGCGCTTTTTCTTTATCTTTTTCACTTCCAATAAAATCTATTTCTGAATTATCCTCTAAATAATGAAATTTCAAATTTTTAACCCTCTCTTTAAAAACATTTTCATAGGCAATCTGATAAATTATAAGTTGTTGTTTTTCTTCAAAGCTTAATTTTGATTTTGGTTTTCCAGTTTTATAATCAATTAACTCTACTCCACCAGGAACTTCGTCTACCCTATCAATATTTCCTTTAAAACTATAATCAGAAATTTTTATATTAAATCCTTTTTCTAAATATTTTACTTTTGGGGGATTGTTTTCGTATTTTTTATATATATCTTTTAATAATTTCTTTCCTAGTTCAAAATATTTCTTTTTATTAATTTCATCTTCATACCAATCATCAATAAAATTGTCTTCATAAATATTTATTAATTCATCAAGAGTTACAGAAATTTTATTTTGCTCAACTATTTTGTTATCAAAAAGCGAAGTTTGGTTAACTGAAATTCTTGCATTATGAAGCTGGAAAAATTTCTGAAGAGCGCTGTGCATTGATTTACCAAAACTGAAAACATGTTTTCCCATTGAAGGAATTTTTAAAATAAATGAATAATAATATTGTCTTGGACAACTTTGATATGCAGCAATTTGAGAAAAAGAATATTGTTTTGGTAATAATTTTTTCAAATCTTCTTTGTCAATTTTTTTTATATCGTCTCGTTTTGAAAATTTATCATAAAAACTCGCATCGTTTTTTATAAATTCTTCTTCTATTTTTACTAAATTTAATTCCTCTAAAAATCTTGATGGTTTTTTTATTTTTGCCCCACCATAATCTTTTGCACGAGTAAAATATAATCCACGCCTTGCTCTTGTCATTGCAACATAAAATAATCTTCTTTCTTCCCCTAGATGGACATCGCCTTCTAAAATTTGTTCTTTTACTAAAGCATCTGAAATTGGAATTGTTTCCGATCTTTCAATACTTGGGAATCTTTTATCAACTAATCCACAAATAAAAACATAATCAAATTCAAGTCCTTTTGAACCATGGACTGTCATAATTTTCACTGATTCTGGTCCGTCATCAGTGGCATTTGAGAGCTTTCCTCTTTCACCTGATTCTGTCTCAAGTGTAAAAAATTCTAAAAAATCCCTAACTCTTCCATTTACGTCATCACGTTCAAAATTTTTCACTTTTTTATAAAACTGATTTAAATGAGAAAAAACTTCCTGTTTTTCTGATTCTTTTAATGAATCGATATGTTTCAAGTATCCACTATCATTTAAAAATTCCCAAATTACATTCCAAACTTTTTGAGTTAAAGCCATTTTCTGATGTTTTTCTATTGAACGGACTACTTCATCTAAAATTTTAGTTGTCTTTGGTGGTAGTTTTATATATCTAAAATGATTTTTTATAACTTCATAAAGAGAAACTGCTTTTTTCTTTGCTGTATGTGATAAATTTACCAAGTCTCTGTGATCTAAATCAAAAAATTTTAGATTCAAAATTCTCCACAAAGATGTTGATTCATGATAATCATCTAATAATTTAAGATATGCTATTATGTCAACTACTATTTCTTTTTCATAAAGCCCGCTTGATGCAACAAAATTATATGGAATATTTGCATCATCAAGTGCTCTTATAAATGGACGCGCCTGAGAATTTGAACGAACCAAAATTGCAAAATCATTCCATGATAAATCTGATTTAGATTTTAAAATTTCATAAATTTTTTCTAATACTTCTCGAGCCTCATCCTCTTCTGTTTCTGAAACAATTGTTTCTATTTCTCCGCTTTCATTTAAATTTGATTTTAATTTTTTATCTAATTTTTCTTTCCCCTTTTTTAATTCTGCTAATTTTATCTCTAATCTATTTGGATTATTTAATTCTATAAAACCATAAGCTAAATCTAAAATATCCTGAGTTGATCTATAATTATCTGTTATAAAAATTTCCTGAGCATTTTTATAATCTTTTTTAAATCCCAAAATATTATTCATGGAACTTCCACGAAAAGCATAAATACTCTGATCATCATCTCCCACAACAGTAATATTATTTTTTGGTGAAGCTAATATTTTAATAAGTTCATATTGAGCATAGTTTGTATCTTGAAATTCATCAACCAAAATATATTCAAATTGTTTTCTATATTTTTCTAAAACATTTGGCCTTTCTTTAAATAATTTTATTGTATAATTTATTAAATCTCCAAAATCCAATACATCGTTTTCTAATAAAACATTTTGATAAGTATGATATGCGTTTGCAAGCTCTTCTATTCTTTTAATTTCAAAATCTGCTTCATCTGAATTTGTCAAATCTTTATTTAATCTCAATTTTTGAGCATAATCCAAATAAATTTCTGGCGTAATTAATTCATCCTTACATCTTGAAAAATGTTTCATTAAATCTTTTATAAATTTTGTCGGATTTCCAAGTGGCTTATAATAATCAAGTTCAAATTTATCTAAATTACGCCTTATTAACATCCAAGCACTTGTTTCATCTAATACCTTAAAGCTACTTGGTAGTCCTATATTTATCCCACTTTCTTCTAAAATTTTTTGACAAAATCCATGAAAAGTCATAACCCACAAATCACTATATCCATATGGAAGCATTCTATCAATCCTTTCCTCCATCTCGGCTGCAGCTTTTTCTGTAAAAGTAAGAGCTAAAACATTTTCTGGATTCAATTTTTTAGTTTTTATTAAATGATAAACGCGTTGAGTTAAAACAGTGGTTTTACCAGTTCCAGCACCAGCAACAATTAAAAGTGGACCATCTCCATATTCAACGGCTTTTTTCTGACTTGTATTTAATTTTATTTCCCGGGTGTTCATAATACAATTTTAACTTTTTTAATATAACACGTCAAAGGTGTAATTTTAGCATATTGACTAAATTTATATAATAATTATAAAATTTTATTCTTTCTCAAGATGATAAAAAACCACAAAACAAACAAAATCAAATTTTTATTTAAAAAAGCTGAGCTCAGCTCAGCCTTTATTTAATACAAGTTGTTTATTGTTTTTTTCTAATCTCACGTTTTTGTGATTTTGAATAAAATATTTTAAATATTCCGGAGTAAAACTTACTGTTTCTTCCATTATTAGAAATCAATTTCCATTCGGGATTTTTTGGTACACAAAGCGTACCCTTTATCATACAAGCAAGACAAATAAAACTTGGTGACTGTTTCATGTTAAGAGAAATTTCGAGTTGTGGATATTCATTATTATCTAAATCTTTTGCCATTGTTAGAAAAACATTTTCAATAACCTGAGTTATTATTCCATGCTTATAATGAAATTCAAAAACCAGGTCACACAAACTACTCAATTTTTTAATACTTTTGTGTTTAATTCCACAAGCCGCCAAAAGAGTTAAAACACCCCTATCGCTTGAATCAAAGTTCATTACTTCCTCCACTTATATAATTTTGATTTTCTTTTAAAAACCATTATATATAAAAAATTAAAACTTTTCAATGAAAAAAATCCTTGCTCCTGCAAGGACTTAAATTAAAATTTATTATTTCTCTTTGAGAGCGTATTGATCTAAAATATTTTTTATCTGTTCTGCCGTAGGATTTTCCGGTATAATAATACCTAAATTTCTCATATCATCAATAATACGTCTAGTTTCCTCTGGAAACAAAATTGTCCCCGCACAAACCTCAACAGCCTCAAAAAGACTTTTAAAATACATTGGTTCATAAGCGCTCTTCTCTCGCCATAACTGAGTTTTTGTTGGGTTGTTCGTCATAATCCCAATTGGAAGATACTTGGTAGAATCTCTACAAATATTTTCCAAACCAAATCTTCTCTCTTTAAAGAAAAAAAACTTTCCAACGATTCTTCCCTTAATACAGCCACCCACAACTTCTACGGAATCAGAAACCCCGTCACAGTCTCTAATGGCTGAGGCCACTTCTTTTTGCCACATTACAACACATAACGAATCAGAAAGATCTACATTATGTCCCATATAGGGCTTTTTGAATTGGGATAAAAGTGGATTCTTATTAACAGAATCATCAACTAAAATAGTTGATTTAACTGATGAATCAATTGTATCAGACTCATGAAAATTATTTTTTTTGCCACTCTGCCAGAAAAAAAGCACAACAACAAAAACAATAAAAATACAGCAAAGCAAGGGAAACAGCTGATGTCCCACAAATTTTTTCACTAATTTTTCCATTTAATCCTCCCATGGATATTATTTTATCTACAAATAACCCTAAAACATAATTTAAAAATTGTCAATAATACAAAAATAATAAAAAAATTATTTTTCAGCTTATTTATAATATATTTTATGTATTGACAAGTCACTATAAAAAGCATATTATTTATTGAAAACATGAAAAAATGGGAGGATATTGTGAAAAAAATAATTCTTTTTCAGGGAGATGGAAAAAAAGTCGGTGAATTTAATTTAGACGGCGATCAGTTGCCTATAGAGTCCGGTGACACTTTAATAATAGGAAAAGTGATGCCATTTTCAGCACACATACAGAGAGTTGATGAATCAAAGAATCCAATGGAAATTTTTTCTAACAACATCGTAAATTGTCCTCTGTGTAATAACACCGGATTTCAAAAAGTCGGACAAACAAAGAGTACGATAAGATCTTGTCCAAATGGTTGTTTATCTGATTGTAGCCTAAGTGATTCATCGGATGCAGAAAACCAAAATCATTGTTTTTTATGTAATGACACCGGAATTACATCTGCAGGATTATGCTTCTGTAAATTCGCACAAAATTTACAAAGTGGGAGGTAAAATGTGTGATTGTTGTCCTAGAGCGCTACCAAAAAATAAAGCGCACAAGAACGTACTGGGTCCTGAAAATTTTATAGTCGTCAACCACCTCGAAGGTATGACCACTGAAAAAATTGTTCAGGAAGCAGAAAAATGTGGAGCTACAGAAAATGGAAAATATTTTGTTCTGTTTGGAGATTTCGGGGCAGATCCTGAACTCTATACAAAAGAGCAACTTGATGAAAAACTATCAATGTAAATCTCAATTAAGCCGAGAATGACTCGGCTTTTTTATTTACAAATTTTATAAAAACATTTAATATAAAAATATAATCTAATATTAAATCCACTTATATGTACGAAAAAAATCTTTTTAAATGTGATTTAAATTGTCCTGAATGTGAAAAAGAGTATGAGCTTAGGACGAAACCAAATCAAAAAGAACAATTCACAAAATTTGATGAAGTAATAGAAGAATTAAATATTTTTAATAGTAATAATATTATAGAAAGTATTCAAGCCGGAATAAGTGCTTTGGAAGAAGATACTGATTACCAAAAACTTCATTTTATAAAAAAATGCTCAAGGGAGTATATAAAAGCTCTTGCTAAAAAAACATTAAACCAGGATAATATTGATTTTATACTTACAAATTTTAAAGAATTTTTAGATTATACTGCAAATAAAATATTAGAAAATTCAAAATAGTAGTCCAAAACAAAAAACACTCCGATTAAAATCAAATGAGCGTTTTTTATTTAAAAATATTTTATTCTTCGCTATTTATTTTTGGCTTATCAATTAAATTTGCATCAATTTTTGTTTCCTTGCTGGTAATTTTTACCACATCTTTATCAATTTTAGCAAATTCTTTATAGGCAGAGTTATACATATTAACAGTTGTGCCCAGATTATTTCCCAATTTTTTCAAATAGTCCTCGTAACTTACAATATGTGACTGCAAATTTGAAACGTGTTTCAAAATATCTTTTATTGACTCTTCTATTTTAAGAGCTCTTAGTCCTTGCATAACGGTTTGTAAATATGCAAGAAATGTTGTGGGAGATACAATTATAACTTTTCTTTCACGAAATGCATATTCAATTAAATCTCTTGTGTTAACTTTTACAGCTCCGACTTTATTTACAAGTAAATCATAGTAAATTGCCTCGGATGGAATAAACATAAAAGCAAATTCAAGTGTTTTTTCTTTTGGTCTTATATATTTACTTGTTTCATCGATTCTATTTTTCAAATCCTGCTTAAACTGTTTCTCTAATTGTTCTTTTTCTGATTCACTTTCACATTCTAAAATTTTATTATAATTTTCTAGTGAAAATTTAGAGTCAATTGGAATAATTCCCTCTTTTGAAAAAACAACTGCATCAACTATTTCACCATTATTAAATTTATATTGCATTTGATATGAATTTGGTGGTAAAACATTTTTTAAAACCGTTTCTAAATAATATTCTCCTAAAATTCCACGTTGTTTTGGATTTTTTAAAATATTTTCAAGTGATTGTAATTGTCCAGCAAATCCCATGACCTGTTTATTTGTCTCATCAAGTTTTGTAAGTCGCTCAGTAACATTTTTTACAATTTCTAGACTCTCGGACATTTTTGAATGCACCATTTTATTTGAATCATTTAACTTTGCGTCAAGAATTTTATTCATTTCATTTATTTGATTCTGAATCATTAAAAATGATTGATCATCTGTTTTTTCATTTTTCTTTTTCATTGACAAAAATATCATTATTATAAGAATGATAAGTAATAATAAAATAATATAGTTTAGCATATGTTTATAATTGATCCCCTTTTTTACTAATTAAATTATCTAAAGTTTGTTTTAATTTATATGGATTATCTACGTGATATAAAGAAACTTCTATTTTAGATGTACCTGCTGTATTAATATGCAAACTTCCAGTTTGTGTAAATGTTTTATCAATAAAAGATTCATATATGCGTATATCTGTTATCTTAGAATATTCTATACTTATAACGCTTGTAGACAAAAAACCCCTATGTATTAAAATTCTTTTATTTGTAAAGGCATAGGCATTTGAAATTTTTAGATAAAACAAAAAATAAAAAGATAAAAAAAGAAAAATAAACAACCCTAAATAAATCATCCTACTGAAAATTAAAATTATACAAAAAATAAATGCTAGGATCAGGCCCCAAAAAATATATCCTAGACCTACAGAAAATTCATGTTCAATTTTTTCATTAATTGATAATGTTTTATCCCAAATTTTTTTATAATTCATATATTTTACAAATCATAATTTAAATAATTTTTTTGCATTATTCCGGGTTGCCTCAATGACCACCTCTAAACTTAAATTTTTTATTTCCGCAATCTGAAGGGCTACTTCTTTTACATAAATTGGCTCATTAGACTCTCCTCTGTATTTTTGAGGTGCTAAATACGGAGAATCTGTTTCTATGAGTATTCTATCAATTGGTACATAATTTACAATATCTCGCAAATTCTGCGCATTTGGGTAAGTTATTATCCCCGTAAAACCAATGTACATTCCATTATCAATAATTGTTTTTGCTTCCATTTGACTTCCTGCAAAACAATGGAAAACTCCATTATAATAATTATGATTATCTAGTATTTTACATAAATCAAAATAAACTGTTTGAAGCGCAAAATCATCGCTAGAATTTCTTCCATGCAAAATTAAAGGTAGGTCTAATTCTTTGGCGAGTTTTATATGTTGCTCAAAAACTTCAACTTGTTTATCAATAACAGTTTTAGTAATTGGTTTATTGTTTTCTTCTGATTTAGGAGAATGGAAATAATCAAGTCCCGTTTCACCAATTGCTACTGTTTTTTCATTTATCAATTTTCTATAATCCTCTATTATAAAATCTTCATCAAATACATGAATTGGATGAAGACCCAAAGATGCATAAAAATTTTTATACTTTGTTATTTCAACTGCTCTTTTTGATGTACCAAATTGAGCGCCAACATTTATAACTGACATTTCCGCGTCTTCACATCTTTTATAAACATCTTCTAAATCATTCTTAAATGCTTTGAAATTCAAATGTGCGTGAGTATCTATTAACATTTATTTATTATTAATATAATCTTGGAGCTTATCTTTTATTTCATCAATGTTTATATTCGTAACTCCATTAAATTGAGTTTCTTTTATGTTGTTTATAACCTTATCTGATAAGTCTGTATTATCCTTTAAATATGTCGTGAGTTCATCAACACTTCCTATGTTTTCTGGCAAACTACTAATAACATCTCTTAAATTATTCATCCAATCACTTTCTAAAAAAGACAAATCTAAACTTTTTGGTATAAGTGGTTTTACAAAATTAATTGTCTTTTCTGCGCTTGGTACAATTTTTGAATTTTCAAACGCAGAAACTTCTCCACTATAAAAACTCAAAACAGCAAGGACTAAAATTCCAACCAATAATAATCCCGCCAAAAATCCAAATATTGCCCCCAATAATTTATTAACAAAACCTATAACAGGAATACTAAAAATTTTATCGAGAACATAAACTAAAATCATTGCAACTCTGTTTACAATTATAAACACTATTATAAAAGCCAATACATTAGCTATGGGCTCTGAAAAAATAATTGTAATTCCTTGTAGCCACATTGATGCTTGTGAATAAAAAATTGATGCGCCATAAAATCCTAAAATTATAGCAATTATTCCACCAAGAGCCCTTACTAATCCCTTTCTAAAACCAGTAATTGTAAAAAACAAAATTATTATTAAAAAAATAATGTCAACGTAATTCATAAAATTATTTTTATTTATTATTTTTATCCCTATGTTGAATTATTTGTGTTCTATGATTACTACGAATTCTCCCTTTATTACTCCTTTTTTTAATTCAAACAAAATTTTCTCCAAAGATCCACGATAAATTGTCTCAAATTTTTTTGTAAGCTCACGAGCCACAAAAATTTTCCTATTTTCTTGAAATCCCAAATCTTTTAATTTTTCTAAAGTTTTTAAAATTCTATGGGTAGATTCAAAAAATATATTTGTAATACGACTCTCAATAATTTCTTTTAGGATTGTTTCCTTGCCTTTTTTATGGGGTAAAAATCCTAAAAAATTAAATCTATCACAATTAAATCCTGAGATTGATAGTGCTGTAATAAGAGATGATGCTCCAGGAATACTTTCAATAATATTTTCATCAAAATTTTCACTAACTATTTTTACTAATTCTTCTCCTGGATCACTTATTCCGGGTGTTCCAGCGTCACTAACATAAGCAATATTTTTTCCCTGTTTTAAAAGTTCTACAATTCTATTTTCTGTTTTTTGATCAGAAAATTTATGATAACTTTCTAAACGACTATTAATTCCATAATAATTTAATAGGTTTTTTGTAACCCTAGTGTCTTCACAAAAAATAAAATCAACTGACTTTAAAGTCTCTATAGCACGAAATGTTATATCAGATAAATTACCAATAGGAGTAGCTACAATATATAATTTCATTTTATTAAGAATCTATTTTATTTGGATATTGAGATTTTCTATTGTAATACTCCAAAACAAATACAGATAACGTTGCTATAACTGGAACAGCCAAAAGACCACCCAATACTCCCCCCAGTTTAAATCCAACCAAAATTCCAATTATTACCAAAAGCGGATTAAGTCCCGTTGAACTTCCCATAACCAAAGGAACAATAACTAAATTTTCTAATTGTTGTATGCTAAAATATAATATAGTGACAAAGAGTGCTAACGTTGGAGATTGTGTAAGCGTTAAAAGAACAGCTATTGCACCAGAAAACCAAGGACCAAAATAAGGAATTATTTCAAATACCCCAGCAAGTATTGCTAAAATTAAAGCATACCTAACCTTCATGAGAGATAACCCTATATAAGTTAAACAAAAAATTCCAATACATAAGGCTAATTGCCCTATAAACCACTTACCTATTTTTTCTTGAACACCAGTATTTAAATTGACCATATAATCGTGGTATTTTTCTGGAACTAAATTTTTAATAAATCTTCTAATTACATTTTCTTGCATTGAAAAATAAAATGCCATCATTACTATCATCAAAAAAGAAAAAAGTCCTCCAAATAATTTGATAGTTGTGCTAAACAATGAATTCACTGTTTGCGTTAAAACATTGCTAACGTTACTAAGTCCTGACTGTATATTACTCGCCAAACTTGGAGATGCTGATTTTCCTATACTAGAAAAAAAACTTTGGATTTTTACATAATAATCTGGAAATACCTGTGCTAATTGTCCTATTTCATATGCCATTGGTCTTACGACTAGGGCTATTACAAAAATTAAAAAGCCGACAAATAAAACATAGACAATAGCAATGCCTAATATTTTAGGAATTTTTGCATTTTCTAAAAATTTTATTGCTGGTTTAAACGCAGAGGCTATTATAAATGCCAAAAATATAAAAGCCAAAATATCTATTATCATATAGGTAAATATGAGCCCCAGAACAATTCCAAATATTTTTAAAAATGTTTTTGTGCTAATATCTATTGTTGTTTTTTGTTCCATATATTTATCATTACCCCAAAGGGATTTTTATAAATTATTAATAATATTTATTTATTAAATTTTCAAAATATTTTTTATCCTTATATGGTGATATAACCGCTAAATTTACTTTATTTTTTTGAAAAATTTTTCTACCAACTTCTAAAATATCTTTTTTTGTAATTTTATCAAACTCATTTAGTGTTTTTTCTATTGTTTTAAATTTTCCTTTCATAATAAGTTGTTCACAATAAAAAGCTATAACATTCATACTGTCTTCCATTCTTAACATAAATTTTCCCTTCAAAAATTCCTTTGCCATATTTAATTCTTCTTGTGTTATTCCATTTTTAAGAAAATTCTTTAATTCTTTAAAAATATTTTTTACTGCTTCATCAATTCTAGATTTATCAAGCCCTGACAGAATTGTAAATATTCCAGTATCTTCATAATGAGAGCTTTCACATCTTATATAATAACAGAGCCCTAATTTTTCTCTGATTTTCATAAATAATCTAGAGCTCATGTTCCCACCGAGAATAACCGATAAAAGTTCCAATGCTTTGTCATATTTATCATCATATTTTACGCCCCGAAAACCAATTGCAAGATGAATCTGATCTGTATTTTTTTCTGTAAGTTTAACTCGACTTGATTGTTGATGTGATTTAAAGACATCAAAATCTTTATTTATATTAAATTCACTTACTTTAAAATATTTTTTAATTAATTTTTTTGCCCCTTCTTCACTAAAATTTCCAGAAATTCCTATAAACATATTTTCTCTTTTATAATACTGTTTATAAAATTTTAAAATTTCCTCTCTTGAAATTTCTTTAATTATTTTAATCTCCCCACTTATTTGCCTTCCCAGTGGATGTCCATCAAAAACACTATTTTCAATCAAAGAATCTATATTCATAACTGGATTATCATTATACATATTTATTTCTTCTATTATCACTCCTCTCTCTCTTTCAATTTCAAAATTATCAAATTTAGAATTAAATATCATATCAGATAAAATATCAAGGGCTAATTCCAAATGTTCTTTTGATGCTTTTATATAATATCCGGTTTTATCTTTTGAAGTAAAGGCATTATAATCAGCACCAATCCCATCAAGCTCTTTTGAAATAGAAAATGATGTTGGTCTTTTCTTGGTTCCTTTAAAAAGCAGGTGCTCTATGAAATGAGCCACTCCATTATTTTTTTCATTTTCATACCTAGAACCTGTTTTAACCAAAACCAAAACACTTATAGCGTTTGTTTCGTGAAGTGGTTTTAAAAATATATTTTTCATAATATGTTTTATTGAACAACAACATTTTTACATTTTTTTTGACCATTTGGACCATGACAATTATTCCCGAAAGAATACTCCACGCTATCACCAACCGTTTGATCACTCAGACCACATTTCCCTGAGCTCCTCAAACACTCTTCATCATATACACAACTTTCTCCTTCATACTTACAGGCAATACATTGTCTAACTGACAAATCAACGGTGTCAAGATTAGACTCACTAGTTTTAATTCCCACTATATGATAAGGATTTGTAGTAGCACAATAGCCAGGACGCGCATTAAGAAGGTTGGTATCCCCAACATATGAACAATGAAGATTAAAACCACTACAATCTATATTTCTACACTTTAAATTTCCATCCGCCGATCCGTCGGAATTCCTGTGCATAACACATTTTAAACCCTCATTGAAACAATCACCCGGTGAATCACAAGCATATCCCTCTAAACTACGAAATTGACATCTTCCATATAAACAACTAGCCCGAATATCATATTGTGCACAATCCACATCTTTTGAACAACCATGTGCTTTGTTATAAAACTCTTTTGCTTGATCAAGATAACTTAACATTGTTTTATCCACTTCAAAAGTACCGAATGCACTATTAACATCTACTGGTGTTAGGGTGTGAATCTCTAAAACCTTTATCTTAACCAATTCTGGGTTTATTGTATACATAATTAAATACGAAGATCCTAATAAAACTAATCCTGTTATTACATTTTTAATTCTTTCCTTTGCTTCTCCTATTTTATTCTGATTTCCTCCTGCTGTTACCCATTGAAAACCAGCAAGTATTAATATTATTACAGCTACTATTCCTGATAAACCCATAAGATAGGAATATAATTCCTTAGCAAACCTACCAATAAGACCACCGTCTGCTGTTTGCTCTCCCTTAAATGTTGGAATACCGACTTCTGGTGTAAATTTTATATCTTCGGCACGCACAATATTTACAATACTAAAATAAAAACTAATTAAAATAATGAATATAGAAAATGAAATAAATAATAATATATTTTTTTTATTTTTCATATGTTTTATATTTTTAATTTAAAATAATCTATTAAATTTTCTATTTTTATTTTTTCTTGTTTCATTGTGTCTCTATCACGAACAGTTACTTCTTCCTTCTCTAGCGTGTCAAAATCGATTGTTACACAATACGGTGTTCCTATTTCATCTTGACGTCTATATCTTTTTCCTATATTTCCATTATCATCAAATTCACACATGTATATTTTTTTCAAATCATTAAAAATTCCAAGTGCTTTTTTAACTAATTCTTGTTTATTTTTTAGCAAAGGAAAAACAGCTATTTTTATTGGCGCTAATTCAGGTTTTAACTTTAAAACTATTCTTACATCGTTTTCAATATTTTCTTCTGTGTATGCTTCCGAAATTAAAGCTAAAAATGTTCTATTTACACCAACTGATGACTCAACAATATGAGGAATAAATTTTTTAGAAGTTATAGGATCTGTATAACTTAAATCTTGTCCAGAAAATTTAGAATGCTGAGATAAATCATAATTACCTCTGGCATGAACCCCTTCTAATTCCTTAAATCCAAATGGAAAATTATATTCTATATCATAGGCTTCTTTAGCATAAAAAACTAAATTTTCATGTTTATACCATCTTAAATTTTCTTCTTTAATTCCCATATCAAGATAATAATTCCATCTACATTCTTTCCATTTTTTATATTCTTTCATTTCGTCTTTTGGATTAACAAAATATTGCATTTCCATTTGTTCAAATTCACGAGTTCTAAAAATAAATTGACGAGCCGTAATTTCATTCCTAAAAGCTTTTCCAATTTGCGCGATTCCAAACGGAATTTTTACCCTTGTTGAATCAAGTACATTTTTATAATTTACATAGATACCCTGACATGTTTCTCCTCTTAAATAAACTGGATCTTTGTCAAAATCAGAAGAAAAATTTCCCAAATTTGACTCAACTAATAAATTAAATTTTTTTATTTCTGTAAATTCACTTGATCCACATTTTGCACACTTAATTTTATCTATATTTTTTCTAAATAAATTATCTATTTGCTCAAGCGACATCTTTTCATCAGCACTAACACCCATTTCTTCTAAAAAAGTATCAACTCTAAATCTAAAATGGCACTTTTTACATTCTGCTAGTGGATCTGAAAAACCAGATACATGTCCACTTGCCTCCCAAATTTTTGGATGCATAAAAATAGCACTATCAAGTCCAATTATATTGTCTGTAAATTGAACCATGTGTTTCCACCAAAATCTTTTTATATTATTTAAAAGCTCTACTCCATATGGCCCATAATCATACACAGCGGCAAATCCTCCGTAAATTTCAGAAGATGGGTAAACAAAACCCCTTCTTTTACAAAAAGAAATAATTTTATTCATTTTTTCATTGTCTTCAATACCTGTATTTTTGACTTTTTTATCTTTTTTTGGCATAAATATTTTTTTTACAATTAACTAATAATCATTATACTATTAAACAAGCACATAAAACAAGCTATATTTTATTTGCTTTTTCTATTCTTATTTGTCCTCCTTTTTCTAGTATAACCCTATCTCTTCTATCTATTTTATTAGTTAAAAGCATAGTTGCTAAAGAATTATTTACGCGTTCTTCAATTGTTCTTGCAAGTGGTCTAGCACCAAACTCGCGACTAAATCCAACTTGTGCTAATTCTTTTACTGCATCTTCTGTTGCAGAAAAAAACATTCCTTTTTCTTCAAGACGCTTTGTAACTTTATTTAACATTAAAACAGTAATCTGTTCTATTTCTTTTTGAGTTAGTGGCTTAAATAAAATTATTCCGTTAAATCTATTTAAAAACTCTGGTCTAAAATTATCTCTCAATTTATTCATTATTAAGTCGTTTTTTATTGTTTCTAAATCAACTCCTTCTGCTAATTTATCTTGTAAGTAAAAAGAACCTGCATTTGAAGTTGCTATTATAATACAATTTGTAAAATCTACAGTTTCTCCTCTTGAATCTGTAAGTCTTCCATCATCCATAACCTGCAAAAAAACATTTAAAATATCTGGGTGAGCTTTTTCTATCTCATCAAGAAGCAATACACAAAATGAATTTTTCTTTATTGCTTCAGTAAGCATTCCACCCTCTGAACCGCCCTCAAGGCCAATTAATCTTGCTATAGATGATCTCTCTTGATATTCACTCATATCAAGTCTTATCATATTGTTTTCATTACCAAAAAATATTTGCGTAACTGTTTTTGCAAGTTCTGTTTTTCCAACTCCAGTTGGACCCAAAAATAATAAATTTGCTATTGGTTTATTTTCATCTCGAAGCTCGGTTCTTGCTCTTCTAAGTGCAGATGAAACCATGCTCACAGCCTCATCCTGACCTATAATTCTCTCGTGCATTATTTTTTCCAAATTTAAAAGTTTTTCAGATTCTGAAATTGTTATTGATCCAAGTGGAATGTTTACTTTCTGAGATATTACTTTTGCAACATCTTCAGCTGTTACTAATTTTTTATCTTTTTGTGATTTTACCAAAACTGCAACTTCTTCCATTATCCTAATTGCTTTTACTGGTTGTCTAAAAGTATGAATATACTCATTTGAAAGCTTTACAATTTTTTCAATTGCCTGATATGAAAAATATATTTTGTGTTTATACTCTAATGCAAAAGATCTTGATTCTAAAATTTGAACAGTTTCATTAAAATCCGGTTCTGGAAGATCTACTATGTTCATTGTTGAAATTAAAGAATTATCTTGTAGGTATTTTTTATATTCCCCCTCGCTTGTTGTTCCTATTACAATAATTCCATATCTTTGTATGCTATCCGCCAATAAATTTGAAAGATCGATATTACTATTTCCTACTGATACAACACCAACTATATTATGTATATCGCTTATTACAAGTATAATATTTCCAGATCTAGCAATTTCTTCCATTATTTTCATAAATACAAATTCAACATTTCCACCGCTTGATGCTTCTGATACAAATTTTGATAAAGAAAGTGATACTAATCTTTTATCTTTGAAATTTTCTGGTACATCTTCTGCTGCCATTTTATTCGCCAAACCCTCTAATATACTATCCTTACCAACACCGGGTGCACCAATTACTAAAACACCTTTATTTGAAGTTTCAATAGATCTATATATTTCCTCTATTTTTTCATCTCTTCCTACTATTAAATTCAAATAACCAAATTTTGCGAGACGCGTTAAATCAGAGCTAAATCTATCAAGTAGTGGAGTTGCTATTGCCGTCATAGATCTATTCATATTTCCACTTGGTTTATAGGAAGATCTTTTTCTGTATTTCTTATATAATTCAGTCATATCATCTCTTAATTTTATCCACGCAATAGCATTTTTCAATTGATTTCCGTCAACTCCCATATCAAAAAATAATTCAAAAATTCTCTCATCAACAGATGAAATTGCCATAAGAAGATGACTTATTTTTACATATTCAGATTTAGCTAAAAATCCAAAATAATAACTATTTAAAATAGAGTCTAAAAAATAAACACTCTCTGAACCGGGTTCTTTTAAGTTGTTTAATAAAATCTGAACTTTTGATTTTAATAATTGATCTGAAATTCCCAATCTACTTAAAATTACAATAAAATCTAAATTATTCAACATTACATATAAAATATGAAGAGGAGATATACTTTGTTTATTTATTATTGCTAAATTATGTGCATCAAATAATGTTTTTTTTACTGATTTAGAAAGTGCGTTGTATGCGTTGAATGATTTATGTTTCGAATTTTCTGCATCATCTAATTTTACAATAGATTCTCTTATGTAGGACGCTATCTGTATCCTATAAAAAAGAAACATAAAAGATAAAACACCCAGATAAAAAACTAAAATTTTTGAATCTATCCAAGTATTTGTTAAAAATAAATCTAATCTAGAAGAATATATAATATAAAGATAATAAAACAAAGATAAAATTCCTATCGAACCTATTATAATCAAAATTGCATTAATAATTTTAGAAAATATTGATTTTAAATTATCTATAAATATTGATTCTTTCGAAAATGATTTTTCAAAATAAATAGAATAATTAGCTATCTGAAGATAATATTTATTTGAATGACAATAAGAACAACTTATATTTTCTTTACAATTTTCACAGTAAACAATTTTTGCTTTATCTAAATTCTTCATTTTTGTGTTAAAAAATTATAGTTAACAATAATGCCATATACGACAACAAACGGCAAAATAATCCACAATATAAAAAGAAAGGAGCACAATATAAATACAAACATTACGCAAATTAACTTAAAAATAACAATTATAAGTCTCATAAAAAAACTTATCAAAATACCGGCAACATCTCTTTGACCATACATTGGTTTAAAAAGATATCTAATTTGCATAGAAAGACCAGTATTTTCAAACGAATCATAAAATATTCTAAAACATCTAAGGAGTGCTTTATAAAGTCCTCTTGAATACCACCATATTGGAAAATATAAAATTCCATATACAAAAAAATCAATAAGAATAATTTTTAATATTTTTTTTAAAAAAGCTTTATTCATTTAAATATAATTAAAAAAACAAGAATAATATAAACGAAGAAAATTATCCATCACTTGATATGGAAAATCTTTTCTAGCTATATATATTTTACCACAAAATTTAATTTTTTAATAAAAATTTATGCTAAATAAGTAAACAAAAAAGGAGTCAACTTATTAAAGTTAGACTCCCTAGTCATGGTTATATGTTGAGGGACCCAAATCTATTTCTGACTGGATCCATTTTTCTTCCTCTACTCGTTGTTCCTCATGAACTTCTTCTTGCGGGAACACAATAAAATTGTGTTCATCTACGTGAAGGTCTTCTAAACGATTTGGAAGATTTTCAAAAATCTCCTTAGCACTAGAAAATGTTGAGCGCTTTTTATTTACAACAATCAATTTAAAAGCCCTCAACCTATTCTCCAATACCCCATAATATGGTTTATGGAGTATTCGAGTTGCATAGTGAGTACAAACCTGCAACTCTTCAAAGCCCTTACTTGGGTGATTACCTTGCTTTATACCACCCATATAAATCGCCCAATAATAGGCGACTTTGGGTTCTTTCGTCTTATTCATTGGGTCTCCTCCTATATTTTATATAAATATAGTATCATATACTATGATATTTGTCAATACATTAAAACAAAAAATTAAAAATCTCAAAAAGAGATTTTTATATAATTTAATGTTAATCTATATTATTTTAATAATTCTGTCATTGTCTGACTATACATATCTAATCCTTTAAATATCTGTCCAAAAAATGGAATTAAGTATAATAGGCCAGCAATAAGTGGAATAACTATAATAATTGTTTTTACAAAACCATAAATTCTTGCTAATTTATTATGATGCTCTATTTCTTTACATAAAAATAAAATTTCCTGATTTATTTTCAAATTTTCTTCCAAAAGTTGTTGTATTTCTTGATTATTATCCATACTATTCCTTCTTGCTCTTGATTAATTTTTTTAATTCTTGCTCAAATGTTTCTAAATCTTCAAATGATCTATATATTGAAGCATATCTTATATATGCAACTTTATCAAATTTTTTCAAATGTTTCATCACTATATCACCCAATATCTTAGATGAAATTTCATCTTTTCTTTCTTTTTGTAAATCCATTTCTATATCTCTTACGAGTTGATCAAATTCTTCTTGTAATTTTCCTCTTTTGTGTAATGATTTTCTAATTCCATCTTGTAACTTTTGTTTACTATATGCTTCACGCGATTCATCGCTTTTAATTATAGTAATATCTAATATTTCAATTTCTTCAATTGTAGAAAAACGAAAGTTACATTTTGAACACTCTCGCCTTCTTCTTACTGTGACTCCGTCAGTTGCTACACGTGAATCAAGTACTTTTGTAGTTTTATTGTGACAAATTGGACATTTCATTTTATCTTTTTTCTTAAAAATGCCGGAATATCGTATTCACTATTTTGTTCTATGATTTCAGAACTATCTGTTGTTTCTATATCACCATAATCATCAAATTGATCTGTATTATCAATATCATTATCTTTATCTAAATCTAATGTTTTTTCATCTTCAAATTCAATTTCGTCTCTATCTTCAATAATTTCAGAAGAATCTTTTATATTACTATTCATTCTACTTATATATTGATTCTGCCTATAATTTGAAGTCATTTTTGCTATATCTTTTTTTTGAATTTCAAAATTTTCAAAACCAGTTGCAACGACCATAACCTTTACCTCACCATTCATTGTTTTATCAATTACAGTACCAAAAATTATGTTGGCTCCTCCATCAGCAGAAGATGTAATTATCTCAGCAATTTCATTTATCTCATACATTGTTAAATCTTCCCCACCAGTAATTGTAAATAATATTCCTTTTGCTCCGGAAATTGAAACATCTAAAAGCGGTGAATTAATTGCTTCTTTTGCTGCCCTTTTAGCTCTATCTTCTCCTGTTGCTCGACCAATTCCCATAAGAGCAGAACCCGCATCAGACATAATTCTTTTTACATCAGCAAAGTCAACATTAACTTCACCCGGAATTGTTATTATTTCTGAAATTCCCTGAATTCCCTGATGTAGTATTTCATCGGCTATTCTAAAAGAGTCTAATACTGATGTTTTTCTATCTATAATATTTAAAATTCTATCATTTGGAATTGTAATAATTGTATCTACTTTATTTTCAAGTTCATTGAGTCCACGCTCAGCAATCATTTTTCTCTGAGAACCCTCAAATGTAAATGGTTTTGTAACAACAGCAACTGTAAGTGAATTATTTCTTCTTGCAATATCAGCAATAATTGGAGCAGCGCCTGTTCCAGTACCACCACCAAGTCCGCATGTTATAAAAACCATATCAGCACCCTCAAGAGATTTTTCTATCTCCTCTAAATTTTCTTCTGCTGATTTTGCGCCAACTTCTGGATCCATACCAGCACCAAGTCCTCTTGTTGTATCTATTCCTATTTGAATTCTTTTGTCGGCGCTTGATCTATTTAATGCTTGAGCGTCTGTATTTACGGCTATAAATTCCACTCCTCTTATTCTATCAATCATTCTATTTATCGCAGAACCACCAGATCCTCCAATTCCAACAACTTTAATTTTTGCAAATGTCTCAACGTCTGGTTTGAGTTCTCTTGTTACAATATTTTTTTCTTTATTTTTTTTCATCTTCATCAAAAAATTATTTTTAAATTATGGCATCATATGCTTAAAAATTCCTTTAATTTTGCTCATAAACCCACCGATTGAAGCAGTAATAAGGGGCCTAAATCCACCATTATTGTGGCTCCACAATAAAAGTCCAACAACAGTAGAATAACTTAAATCCTCTGTTTTATCTACTATACTCTGAATTTTTTGTATTTTAGCCAAAAATACAGGCAATTTTAATTGTTCCTTTGCTTGTTCAACTATACCCTTTAGCTTCGCTCCGCCTCCGGTTAGTATTACACCGGCGGGTAACATACCAAATCTTTCTATGCTTTTTAACTCCTTAGTAACTAAATCAAAAATTTCCTCAACTCTAGCTTTTGTAATATGAGAAATTTCTGTTTTTGGAATCATGTTTTTCTTTCCACTTTCAAGCGTATCATCAAAAAGAGAAAGATCAATCTCGTCTCTTTTTTTAATGTCTTCTAAGTTACATGTTGCTTCTTGCATTTTTATCATTTCAGCTACTTTTATAGATGTTCTAAGTCCAATCGCCAAGTCATTTGTAATATGACCTGAACCAACTGGCAAAACTGCAGTATGCAATAACTCTCCAGCTTCATAAACGGCGATTCCTGTATTAGATGATCCTATATTTATGAGTGCTACTCCTAATTCTTTTTGTTCCCTTGAAAGAACTGCTTCTGCATCAGCTAGAATAGAAAAAACCTCATCGTCTATATCAACACCGATTCTATTCATACATTTTTCAATTGTTTTCTTTTGATTTGACAAAGCCATCACAATTTGAGTTTCCACCTCAAGTCTTATTCCTGTCATACCAATTGGATCTTTTATATCTTCTTGATTGTCAACTTTATATGTTTTTGGAATTACGTGTAAAATTTCGTAATTATGTGGCACTGCTACAGCCTGAGCAGCCTCTATTACTCTTGCGACATCCTCTTCTCTAATTTCTCCATCTGCCTTTGAAACAGCAACAACACCCTGACTGCTAATTGATTTTATATTAGGACCAGATATTCCTATAATAGCTCCTTCTATTGGCACACCCACGACTCTTTCTACTTTTTCTAGAGCCGTTGAAATAGAACTAACCACGTCTTCTATGCTTATTATATTTCCATTTACTATTCCTTTTGTTGGATGATCTGTGGCCCCTATTATTCTTAATTCTCTTCCGTCTAAATCATACTGGGCAACAACAAGCTTTATACTTCTTGAGCCAATATCCAAACCCGTTATTATGTGGTTTTTTGCCATAAACTTATATTATAAAATTTTCTTTATATATTATATCTTAAAAATCGTTTATTGTGAAATTTTTATAAAAAAATCTAACACATACGGATAAAAAATAATAATTCCAATAACAAGTGCCGTAAGTGAAGATATTAAAACAGCTCCTGCCATAATATTTTTTACAATTTCAGCATATACATGTATACGTGGCTTAAACATGTCTGCAATTTTCTCAAAAGCTGAATTTATGATTTCCATAATCAAAACAAATGAAATCATAAGTATTAAAACTATTGCTTCTTTTAATGATATTTTAAAAAATATCATTAAAAAAAATACAAAAAAACTTGTGAAAACCTGAAATCTAAAATTTTGTTCTGTCTTATAAATAGAAGAAATTCCCCTGAAAGCGAATTTCACACTTTTCAAAAATTTTTTTATGCTAAACATCATATTTTTTCATAATTTCATTTGCCTTATCATTCATCGAAGATTCTTCTTTTAAATTTCTATGATCATATCCTTTTAAATGAAGGTATCCGTGAATTAACAAAAACAATATTTCTTTTTTTAAATTTTTTGATTGTCTTCTTGCTTGATCAATGTTTATTATTATTTCCCCCAAGTAATAATTATCTTTAAAATGAAAATTATTTTTTATATCTTTTTCTGCAAAACTAAGCACATCTGTTGTTTTATTTTTTTTTCTATACTTTTTATTTAATAATTTAATAATCCTATCACCAGTAATAAATACAGAAAAATTTCTGTTGTTTAATTTTTCTATTTGATCTAATTTAAAAATTATTTTTTCTACATAAGACCTATATCTAAAATTTTTTATATCTATATTTATATCAATCATTTTATTGTATTGGTCTAAAGCTCTTAGCAAACATTAAAAATGTAGAATAATAATTTAACTCTTTTTCATTTAAAACCTTGTACGACAATAAATAAACCTTATCATTTGCTGAAAAGTAAACATTCATCATATCTTTTGTTGCGAGTCCATCAATTTTTTTAGCATTAAATGTTATCAGATCTTCTGATTTTGTTCCCTGTGCAGAAGTTAAATACCAATTTAAAAGCGTAATTGCCTGTGGATTATCATAAACATGGATTGTAAAAAAATCTCCATTTTTATCATCATAAAAAACAGTTTCCTTATAATCGGATGTTCTATTTTCAGACATCCATTTTGCTGGATACAAAACAGAATAATTCTGTATTTCATTAAAAAAAACCTTTGCTGTTGTAATATTATCAGCGAGTTTTCCCGTTGTGCTCAATGGGTCATATAGATTAATTATTTCATTACCATCCAAATAACCATCTCCATCTGTATCCTGATTATCGATATCTGTGCCAAAAAGCAATTCTTCGACATTTGTAAAATCATCATTATCTACATCTGGACCCCTTGGAGGAATTTGCATTATTCCAGAATCATTATTTGAGTCATTATTTGAATTATCATTATTTTCATCATTATTCTCATCTTGATTATTACTTATCTTATCTTCACTATATGCACTCACTATTTGCATTGAATTAACCTGATATTTTCCAGATCCCAAATTAACATTTCCAAAATTAGCCCCACTCTCAAGAATAAATGTTAGTTTATAATCTTTTTTATTTTGATTTAATGTATATGTATAGTTTTCTCCTCCAGGAGTTGGATTCACTGGCATTTCTTTTAAATTTGCAGATATATCAGATAGTGAATTTGGATAATTATTGTTTTGAGAATAGTATAATGAAATAGCCGAGGCTATAGCTTTTATATCTTCAATTCTTTTTTTATCTCTTTTTTCTGCTGTATCTAAACTCATCTCTTCTGGTTTTTTTTCAATATTTTGATTCTCTTCTAATCCCAAAACATTTTCGTTTTGCTCTTTACCATTACTACTATTTTTATAAAGATAAAAAGCGAAGACTCCTACAGCTAAAACACCCAGAATTAAAAAAATAATTAATATTTTAAATATCAAATTACTCCTATTTTTTTTAGTGTCCTCGGGTTTTATAAATTTATCGGGCATATAGTACATAGCCTCATCTTGGGATGTATTCATATCCTGTTGGGGTTGAGTATTAAAATTTACCCGATTGCTTTGTTGGTTATCAGAATCAAACATATTTTATTATTTTTATTTTATGAATATGAAAATGATAATACTATTTCCTGAAATTCCTTAAATTCTCCATCATTTATTTTTTTATTTAAATAATTAAAACAAAAAACCTTCTTTGGCCCTGGTATAAAAATGGACTGTACTGCATTCCAATTAGAATCAATACTACTTAAGGCTAGTGCATTTATATTATTTACATTGATTTCCTGATGTCTAAAATCTGGGAAATCACTCTGAGTTGTGATCCAATCAATTAAATCCAATTCTAGTCTATTTTCTCTTATATCTAAACTAACTATATCACCATCTAACCCCGAAAGGAAAATAACATTATTCTTTTTTATTAGCTTCCAGGATGGTGGATACTTAAAAGAAATATTTAAAGTCTTATCTGTATAATCTCTCCACAAACCTAAATCTATATTTGTTGAAAGAAGTTTTTTATCCTGAACTGAGCTTTGTTCATCGTTTTGAGGTGTAATCATTTCTATATTTAAAAGCCTTCCTGGGCCAAGAGGATTATAACCCTTATCCACCTCCTCTCCATCTTTGTATCCATCTCCATCTGTATCTATATTAAGTGGGTCAGTACTATAAACAACCACCTCTTCTCTGTCAAACAAACCATCTCCGTCTGTATCTGGACTATTTATATCAGTGCCAAGAATTTTTTCATCTTCATCTTTTAAACCATCTCCGTCTGTGTCCTCTTTTACCGATGATTCATTAATATTCACATCTTCCTGATTTTCTTCTTTATTATTATTCAAATTTATGTCTCCTATGTCATTATTCAAATTCACCTCTTTAATCTGATCATTATTTTTAAAATAATTTAAATAAATCCAATACCCACCAGTACTAATAATTCCTAACAACACCATTAATCCAATAATAAAAAAAATGGGTTTTGATTTTTTGGAATTAAAATTTTCTGCCTCAGAAACAAATTGAGAATAATCTGTTATTGGATTCATAGGCGCTGGCCCAATATTTCCCGATCTGTTTTGAGTATCTAAAGTTTGAGAATTAATTTTGTTTTTATCCGCATCAGCAAACATATCTTCAGCAATAGAATTTGGTGGGTTTGAAATAAAAGAATTATTTTTTAATTTATCCTGATAATTCATATCTGCATTCTGCTGTAAAAAATCCAGAGAATCATTATTCTTATTAATGCCTTGATCGTTATTTATATTTGGCTGTAAATTGTCATCTTGATTAAAATCATCAAACATATTTTTGTATTATAATTAAAAATTAATATTATCAAACTTTTTATTTAATTTAATTCAATAAATAAAATAATATTATAAATCAATAGTTTCTTCATTGCCTTGAGAGCAAAAATTATTAACACATCTTGGCATCAAAGGAAAAGACACGGAACAATCATCATCATTAACACACTCAACACAAGTATCATTTAAACAAAATGGGGTGTTTTCACCACAGCTAAATTCACAACTATGTGTAGTTGGATTACAAGTTTCACATGGATTAGTACATTGACTATTCATTATTCCATTATTATTACACTGACCGCAAACCTTATTAACAGGATCAATACAGTATGGTTTATTACCCCTGCATTTATTTTCACATTCATGAGTTCTCATATTACAAATCTGACAATCACCCAGACAATCATTATTAGTATTACAACCAGACACAATATCATTGCAGACAGCCGAATTATCAATAAAAAATGCATTGTAGCTATTCACGGTTTGATTGTCTCCTCCCCATTTATTTATATCATTATTATTAAATAAGGTATAAAATTCAAATCCTCCTCCTGATTTTGATTTATAATAATAAATGTTTGAGCCTTGGGGACAAGATGATGTACCTGCTATGGCATCCCAACATGTTACTGGATCACCATAACACCCCTCTCCCATTTTATTTACTGGATCTACTGGTAGAGATGATCCTATTTGATTTGAAAGTGTATCTCTCCATGATGGCCAGACAGAAATAGATACGCCCTTTTTATATGTTCCACTATTTAACTCTGGATATCTTGTTGTACATTTATGAAATCTCAAATGGTGATTTATACAATATTCATCACTGGAACATCTTATATCACTAGAAATATTATAACACTCACCATTATCAATTACCCCATCTCCATTATCATCTCTCCATGTATAAGATAGGTCTGCTGTTTCTGAACAACTTCCATTAACTGGATTAGATGTATATGCGCAATATTTATTTTTTTGAGCGTAGCCATCAAGCATTGACTCAATTGTTCTAATATCTTCCCATCTTTTAACATCCTGTGTTAAATAAACCTTTTCGTCAAAATTATTAATATTTGTATTAAATTTCCAATTGTTTATAAGTTGAGCAACTATTCCTCTTGTTAAAACAGAAGCATTTGAATTATATGAAATTAAATAGATATAGGTATCAAAATTTTCTTCATTTTCTTCTAAATTATGAATTACTTTATTTCCGGCATTTACATATGTAGTTGTTCCGTCTTTTATTGCGCTATAAGAATCAACTGTTGTTTTTTGAGGACTTCCTTTGAATGATATGTAATTACTTTTATAATACCAATAATACGGGGAAAAATGCTTGGGATTTTTATAAATTCTCAAGCCTATAACATCCTGTTCATAATCCTCTATGCTTGCAAAAACCTTTGTGCCAAACAACTTATTTGTTATTCCACCAAATATCTGTGAAAATATATTTAGTATAAATGAATTATTGGACAATCTCACGATTTTGTTAATAGAATTATTTAAACCATTTCCAGCGCTAACCGTATTTGGATTAAAAGTTAAAATATATTCTTTTAATTGACCATTAGATGCATTAGTATTTGATCTTATATATAAATTTGGGAGATTACCGTCTTTACAATATTTTATCGAAAAATTGTATTCATCGTCTGTAAGCGGTGTCCATGGATTTTCACATAAAAATACTTCTACCCTAGCCTCATCATCTAAATCTGATCCAGTATATCCAACCGGAATATCCAGAGCGGAGGCTGTGACCGTTAAAGTAGTAACACCATTTTTATTCTTTGAAACAAAAGGAACTGAATTTGATGATGAATCTGATCCAGACCCTATATCAACCAAATTAGAATCTTTACTCTCCCAACTTAAGCTCCAATCATAAATACCCTGCACTGGGTGTATAATATTACCCATGGAATCCATTTCTTCAACAACAAAATTAAAACTCTCGCCAGAAGAATTAAATTCATAAAATTTATCAACTGGAGATATAATATTTATTCTATTTAAGGAACATACGCTATCTGCCGTCTTAAATTCCCAAGAATAACATGTTTCATCAGAAGAAAAATTACATTCCTCCATTACTCCTCCATTCTCAGACAGGATACCTCTTAAAACATCAACGCGGTAGGACTTATCATTTTCTAATCCAGAAATTGGTTCTAAAACTAAAACTGAATCATAATCCTCATTAATATACGAATAAAATCTTGTATCTACTACTTTTCCACTATAGTCTTTTAATAAAATTTTATTTTGTATGGTTCTGGTGTCTATAACGTTATTAAACGTAATCTTAATGATGCTATTTGGACAAGAATTATCACCAACAGGTAAATGATCTCTTATTGTAAATGAATTACTATTGCCTGTATTGTTTACAACTCTAAGATTTGCAAAACCCGTTAAATTTCCTATTGATAAATTTGTTGCTTTTACTTTTGTTGTTCCAGCACCAATAGCACGAACTGTTGTAGTATTTGTAGAATTATTAACCAAAAAATTAGCAACATTTGGATTTATAATTTCCCATAAATAAGTATACCTGTCATCGCAAATAGTACAATTACTATCAAAACAATTTGCAACATATTCTTGACTTTGACCTAATTGCAATACATCACTATTTGAATCAACAGACATTGATGTAGGATTACATAAACCATTGCCTGTTTTAAATGTCCAATACTCATCTTGTAGGGATTGCCCGACTGAATCTTTTATAACACCTGTTAAAAGAATTTTATACCAAAATCCTGGATCAAAATCTGAAAGGCTTGTATAATATTCTACTTGAAAATTATTACTGGAACCACTGACTATTGGACCCAGAGAACTAGTAACCTCATTACATAAATTTAAATCTAATGCCTGAGAAGATAAATTACACCTAAATATTTTTATTGCCCCCGGAAACGAATAAGTAGCTTCATTCATGTCAACCACCCCACCTCTCTTTGTAAATCTTGCTAAAATATTTGCATTTGTAGGAACTGTATATATATTTGTTGATTTGGGAGAAGGAGAACCAATTATAATTTCATCATTTGAATTATTCCCTGGATTAATACAATTTCTATGTTGTATAAATGGTTTATTACAAACAGAATTTCCCTCATTTAAACACTCCTGATCACCCGCATTCCAGCAACATCCATTTGTAATACAATTACTTTGTCTTAATATAGGATCAGACTCGTCGTTAAATGATGAACAATTTGGAGTAATAACCAAATGAGTTGAATCTGTTAAATTTGCAAATGTTCTATTTTTTGCATTTATGTCTAATTCTCCAAAACGACCACCGACATTTATTTTCACTTTAGTGCTTGATGCTGCATTATCACCAACGGGAAATGACACTAAGTCATCTGCATCATCCTTAGTCCACGTATATGAATAATTATTATTACACAAATAACAACCATTTGTATCCCAAATTTGAGTAAAATAACTCAACTCTTTATTTGATACATATGATACATTTCCATAATCTGGGTGTATTTTGAGTATATTGGCCTGACATAAGCCTCCGGCCATGCCAGTTCTAAAAAACCAATCAAATGAAATTAAATTAGAGCCCTCAAAATCTTTTATATTAGAAGATAAAGAAACTTTATAAATAGTTACTGGATCAAGATTGGAAGACGGGTTTATTTCTACGCTATTTGATGTTTTTGTTATTTCACTAATTGAAATAGGATTTGAGTAATCACAATCTGGTTCGGTCTCATTATCATCTGTATCAGAAATACATCTGTAAATTTTAATATTATTAGTATTAAGAGTTGATTCGTCCATTGCAGCAAATGTTTTATCAGAATATTCAAACTCTACATAAATATTCATATCCAATGGAACATTGGTATAACCTGGAAATGGTGATGGAGATGAATTTCCAGTAGAAGAACATGTTTGCATTTTTACCCTTGGTATTCCACATGTTTCACACGTTCTAAAGTGCCATCCATAAAAATCAAATACTTCAGTAGGTACTTCTGAACCCTGCATATATTCAAAATTTACTGTATTTCCATATCCATTTTCATTTCTTACGGCAACAAGACCTGTTTGTGTTTGAGGTATAACAACTTTTATAAAATTATCCCCAGTATCAGTTGTTTGAGCTTCATCACCTGAGTTATTTATATAATGGAAAACCGCAGTTGGATTATCACCGAAATATTCACCAAAGATACTCACCTCATCTCCATAAATTCCTGATGGGGGAAGTATACTACAAATAGAGGGTGGAATTAAATTCGTATTAATTTGAAATACTGCCTCTGTGCTTGTTGCTCCATTTACTAAAACCCTTATAGCTGAATTAGTTGAAATATTTTCAAAATCTTGAGGAACTTTTACAATTATCCTATTATCACTCCAATAATTCGCAGAACAAACTGCTGGAAAGGCAAAATCCCCATCAACCCATTGATTATTAATAGATTTAAATTCTACACTACTATTACCCTTATTTTTTCCAAAACCGGTTCCGTGTATAGTTACATAAGAACCCGCCGGACCAGATGTTGGCTCTATATAAGAAATTGTTAAATTTTGATTTGCTGTAGTAAGCATATTCAAAGAAAGAAAATTACTATAAAGAGCATTGGTTCCTTCACCAATAACAACCCTAACCCCAACCTCTCCTGATTGTAAATTTGGTGTTTTTGCTTTTACGCTAGTTGACTGAGATGTGGGTGTTTCACCAAGCCATTCCAAGACAATAGCGTCTTGAGAGGTATATTGATTACCCAATATAACTTTTCTACTTGCACCATTGGCTGTACCAAGCATTTTACCAGTAAGAATAAATTCATCTTCAAATTTTACATTTTCTGGACTTACCTCACATAATCCCGGACCAACATTACTATTATTTAAAGTAAATTGAGCTAAATTACTCCAATGCTCTTGCACACCAGAAACATCACTAACTTTTTTAACTTGTATATCCCAAGAACCCAAATCATTTATTGACTCTGGGACGCTTATTATTATTCTATTGTCTTTCCAAGAATTTGATTCACAAGGAAAACGTGCTTCCACAATTTGAGAGTTTCTTCTAAAATAAACCGTGCTATTTCCTTTAACTTCACCAAAATTTTGACCCCTTATTGTAATAAATTGTCCTCTTCCACCTATATTAGGAGAAACCAAACCATCAATTCTTGGACTTAAAAGTGTAAAATTAGTTGTTAGCGTTTTATTGTATTGAGTAATAACTTTTATATCTCCGGATTTTGCACCATTACTTATTCCACTAATTGCTGGAACTTTTATTGTTATTTTATCTTCCTGCCAATCAGAAGCCTGTGAACATGCAACACCCGCTACACCACTATTATTCATACAAAAATTGCTATTACTATTTATAGCTATTTCATTATTAAACATTAACGAAGCTCCCTCTAAATAAGTTCCCTCTATAACTAAATTACCCCGATCATAATATGCAGACAAATCTCCATTGGTTAATTCTGGCTTACATTCAAGAGTTTTTCCTGTAAAAAAATTCCATTCATCGTGATTATCATTTGATGGATAATTATCTTCCGGAAAACCATCTGCAATATTATTTGCATTTCCATCAAGAGAATTACCACAAGAATCTTTTATTACTGAACCATTAAAAAGTGGTGCATATTCAAAATCTTCATTATAATTTGATGTTGGTTTTAAAAACAAAGTATCTGCTGAATAAATTTTTTTATTGAACAAAATACTTTGTTGTGAAAAAGTTTGACCAGAATCAGATCTTCCAAATAAATTAAAGTATTCCGAGGGATTACTTAAACTTAAAACATCCATGTCTCTTGAAAACTTAACTTTAATATTTGAATTTCTGCAAACTTCTGTTGCATCATCTGATGGTAGAATAGAGGTTGTTATAACTTTTGGTAATTGCGTATTGAGAGTTGCTCCAGTACTAAATCTCCAGGTCTCCGAAGATAAAAGACTGATAAGATTCTCACCCTCTCCACTTGTTATGCCACCAGTTAACAAATTTACTTCATATGTTGAATTCGCATCATAATTATTTGACGGCTTAAACTGAATCACGTCTCCAGAAACCGTAAAGTTTCCCGAGACTGGCTGATCACAAACGCCATCATTACATTTATTTACGCGAAATGTATTTGAATTAACAGAACTCTCATTCACATCATAATTAAATCCAACTTGAATCATAGTACACAAATCTACATTTAATCCATTTGGACTTTTCCAAGAAACATGAAGATTTCTTATATTGGCAGGATTATCTAGTATACACTGATTATAACAACCATCGTCTGCGTGCAAATTTCCATCATCACCACAAATTGAACACCCTATACAACCGCCAGGATTTCCACAACCGACAACACCACCGCCTGGATTATCATCTGAATTTGTTGCCTCTATAAAAGTTCTCATTAAGAAAACAGTTATAATATAAGAAGATAAAATTATTACAAGGCCTACAACTGCTGCAACAAGCATTTTTTTAGCTTTTGTAATTTTTTCAGGATTACCACCACTTGTCATCCATTTAAATCCAGATATTATTATAATAACAAGCATCACGAATCCCAAAAGTCCCAAAAACAATTGTATTATGTTTCCAGCTATTTCTTCTATTGAGGCGTCTCCACTCAACCCAAAGTCGGGTATATAACCAATCTCATGTTGATTTATCTGAGCAAAAGAAATAAATGGCAAAAATAAAATAACTAAAAATATTATTAATAATGCTAATTGTTTTTTATTTACTAAAAATTTCATAATATTTTATTGCTGTTGTTGTTGGGTTGAATTTGATCTTCCTGGACCAATTGCAGGATTAAAACAATTTCCATATATATCTTTGACTTTTGATGTTAATCTTGGTCTATATACAAAATTCTTATCTAAATATGGGGAATGCATATCTATATTTGGTGATTTTCCATCCTCTTCTAGGTAAACAGAATAATTTGGAAAACAGGCGCTGGAAATATTTTCTTTTTTGTCTACGTCTGGACAAGATGGTTCTTCAAATTTATAAATATAAAAATTATCTGTTGTTACAGAGCTCGGGGAAATATCTTTAGTAAAAGTAGCATAAATCTCTGAATTAATCATAATTTTTTCTGTTGCATTTTCTGGGCTCACAGATAAAATTTTTGGTGCTGTAATATTTATCTCATTATTTGTTGTAAATGACCAGGAATAATCATCTTCTGGAGATCCAGAAGAAACACCATCCTTATTTCCGTCTAATAAATTTCCAGCTGAATCGCTTATACCACTTAATGGACCCTCAGATTCTGCCCCAGCTCTTATCAAAGTATTTATTGTTGTAAGAGCCGGCAAACAATAAATATTTTCTCCGCAAGAATTTGTTATTGTTGACGAAGAGTCTTCACTACAAGAACCTGAACTTAAAAATTCTATTGTTTTGTATCTATTACTTATTTTTAATTCACCTGACAAAATATTATTATTAGAATTAACAACAACATTACCATCAATACTTAAAAAATTTATTGGTTCAGAAAAATTTACCTGAATTATTATATTTCTATCTATATTCTGTGATGAGGCTGCTGGTAAAATTTTTGTAATTTTTGGAGGGATTATATCTGAAAAAGTGCTAACTGTAAAATTCCATGAATATCCATCTAAAGGTAATATATTATTCCCATTTATACCTGACTTAATTCCGGACAATAGATGAACATTTATATCTACATTAGTTGTTGCAGACCCGAGAAGCACGACTGGTTTTAATAATATTGACTTCCCATCTCTTTGTAAAACAGCAATCACGTCACTATTATTATTAAATATTCCATCGCCTCCATTTCTAATTTTTATATTTTCTTGATTAAAATACCCGCAAACATTTCCATTGCTACTATAATTAGCACAAACACCATCTGTAAAAATATTTGAAATTACTGTACTTGTTGCAATAGGAAGTTTAAATGTAACCATAATCATTGTATTTCTAGGAACATTTGTTGCATCACGTTCTGGAAAATGATTTTCTATTACTCCACCACCAAGAGCGCCGGAACCAAATGATCCACCACCAGTATCAGAATATTGATTGTTATTATCACCACCAGTATCACCATTATTATGTGTCGCGTTATAGACTAAATTCATTATGAAACCTACTATAACATAAGACAATAAAATAATTATAAGTCCTATGGTAGCGCTCTTTAAAATCCCCTTCGCCTTTGTAATTTTTTCCTGATTACCACCTGAAGTCATCCACACAAAACCACCATAAATAATTATAACAAGAGCAATGAATCCCAGAAATCCTAAAAATATTTGTATAATATTTGTAACTAAATGCTCTATATCAGTATCTGTCCCCAAACCAAAATCTGGTATGTAACCAATTGGATGTTCTGCTAATTGAGCGTGCGAGAGAGTTGGTGTAAATAAAAAAGCCAGTTGCAATAAAACACAAAGAGCAACTGCCTTTTTTAAAAGAGAAATATTTCTCAATTTAAAAATCATTTTTTTGTTATAGTTTTTATTTTTAATTCAATTCTTGATTTAAAATTTTTGAAACTATTGATCCATCAGCCTTGCCATCTAATTCCATCATTGCAAGTTTCATAAATTTACCAAAATTTGATTTTAGTTTCCCTTCCCCACTACTCTCTATTATAGCACAAATTATTTTTTTTACCTCATCTTCTGACATCATTTCAGGTAAATATTTTTCAATAATAGAAAGTTCTACTTGTTCTTTTTGAGCAAGATCTTCTCTTCCACCATTTTTAAACTGTTCTATACTATCTTTTCTCTTTTTTACCTCTGTCATTAAAACTTTTATAACCTCAGCTTCATCAAGAGTTTTTATAAGTTCAATTTCTTTATTTTTAATTGAACTTTTTAAAAGCTTTAGAGTTTCTGCTATATCCGTATTTTTAGACTTAAAAGCTTCAATAAAATCATGCTCTATTTTTTCTTTTAAAGACATAAAGTTAAATTTAAAAGTTAAAAATTGAAAGTTATAAAAATATTGAACTTTAAAATTTTATAACTTTTTTAGCTAATATTTACATTGTTGGTTCGTCTAATTTTCCAATTTTTCTTAAATATTCTCTTTTGTCTTGTGCTTTAACTCTATGAATTGCTCCTGCTTTTCTCTTTCTTGCGTTTTTAAGTTTTGTTTTAAATCTTATTTTTCTTGCTTGAATAAGTTTACCACTTTGAATAATCTTCTTTGTAAATCTTCTTACAAGTTTCTCAAAAGATTCATTATTTTTTACTTTTACTTCTACCACTTTATTCACCTTCCTTTCTTGGTTATTATTTTATTTTAAAAATTAATTATGTAATCTAACTTTTTTAACACTAATATCTAAACTTTTCAATCTTAATTCTAAAACTGATTCTATTTTGTTTTCTGGAACAACTTCTTGATTTCCACTTTCCATGTCTCTTATTAAAACTGTTTTATCCAATAGTTCCTTCTCACCAACTATAAGAGCAAGTTTTGTTTTTAATCTGTTCGCTTCTTCTAATTGTTGACCCAGGGATGTTTTTGAAATACTTTCAGCAACTGAAAATCCAGCTCTTCTTAATTTTTCAAATAAAATCAAGACTTTCTTTCTTGCTTTGTCTCCTAATTGAGCTACAAAAACATCACTTGTATTTATATTTGATAATTCTAAATTTTTTACTTTTTTAAGTGCGTTTACAATTCTATCCATTCCAAAAGCCATTCCAATTGCGGGTGTATTTTGACCACCAAGATTCTTTACTAAATAATCATATCTTCCACCACCAGCAAGAGCACTCTGACTTCCGGGATCTCCTTCGCAAAATTCTTCTGTTGGTAAAATTTCAAACGTTGTTCTATTGTAATAATCTAGCCCTCTTACAATAAATGGATCGAGCTCATAATTAATTTGAGAATCCTCTAAATACTCTAAAACCTTTACAAAATGCTTATTACAATCATCACATAAATGATCTAAAATCTGTGGCGCCTCTAAAACTATTTCTCTACATTTTTTCTCTTTACAATCTAAAATTCTTAAAATATTTTTATTGTATCTAATTTGACAATCTTTACATAATTTTGATTTATTTTTCTTTAAATAATCTTTTAATATTTTCAAAAATTTTTCACGACATTTTGGACAGCCAATACTATTTATTTTTATTATCACTGGAATTTTTAATTCATCAAACAACTGATAAGTCATATAAATCATCTGTGAATCAATTATCGGATCATCTTCGGCAAAAACCTCTAAACCAAATTGATAAAACTGTCTATATCTTCCGGCCTGAGGCTTATCATAACGAAACATTGGTCCAATATAAAACATTTTTACTGGTTTTTTTCTATTGACCATTCCGTGTTCTATATATGCTCTAACTGTTCCCGCGGTTCCTTCTGGTCTAAGACTTACTTTTTCATTTCCGAGTGTTTCAAATGTAAACATTTCTTTTGAAACAACATCAGTTAAATTTCCTACTCCTTTTACAAATAATTTACTATCTTCTAAAATTGGTAAATCAATTCTGTCATAGCCGTATGACTTTGCTACATTAAAAAATTTAGCCCTTACAAATTCCCAATACAACTGATCTTCTGGCAATATATCTTTAAAACCCTTTACTAAATAAAATTTTTGAACTTTTTTCTTGGACATATATTAATTTTGATTTGTAAATAATTTAATTCTATTAAACGGATATCCTCTTAACCAAACCTTTCCTGTTATAAAATCTTCTGGAATTGCACCAAAATACCTACTATCGCGACTATTTGATCTATTATCACCCAAAACGAAATAAGAATCATCCGGAATCATTACATCATCACCAACACTCATTGTTGATAAATTTTTTGGTAAATAATCCTCCTTCAATTCTATAAAATCATCTGACCCAACATACTTAATAAAAACTTTTCCATCTTGAATTCTTACTGTCTCGCCCGGTAGCCCAATTACTCTTTTTATAAAATATTCTTTTGTATTATCTGGGTTTTTAAAAACAACTACCTGTCCTCTTTCTGGATTCTCAAATCTATATGTAATTTCATCTATAATCAAATAATCTGAATTATGGAAGTTTGGTTCCATAGATGCTCCGTCAACCATAAAGGGCTGAATTAAAAAATATCTAATTGGAAGTATAATAGCAAGAGAAATTATAACTGTTTTTATTATTTCTAGGGCAAAATTTGCTCTATCTTTCCATTTATTTATTTTTGGCTCTGTTTCAAAATTTGAAATTTGGTTTTGATTTTGATTTTCCATTATTTTTAAATAAATTTAATTATAATTATTCAATAATATAACATAAAAAAAATATATATACAATACTTATTTTATAAAATAAACATAAAAATAAGTCAATATTTCGTAGGTTTTATTTACTATTGACAAATATATTAAAATATGCTATCATTAATATAAGTACGTAAAGTACATTGAAAAAATAAATTTCAGTAATCAAAATAGTGTGGAGGGAACTATTTGACTATATCTGCGCTTTAGGGCATGGATTTAGCCTAAAAATAGAGTTATAAATGACAAATAATTATATTATATGTGGACCAAGGTTGCCTTATCAAAGCTTCACTGCAATGATAATTATGGTAACGGCGGAAAACAACGTCATATACATAACCCTATTCTCTACACTGCTTTGACTACTGAACTCCTCCGAGTTTGACCCGTTTAGAGGGGATTGGTCGCTATCAAACAAAAATATAAAGCGACCGGAGGAAAAATGTTAGTCAATCTAACGCCCCACACAGTACGCGTCGGCAACAAAGAGTATCCTGCTTCCGGACAGATTGCTCGCGTTTCAAGTGAGCACGTTGTCTCTGGACAACTTGATGGAGTGCCAGTATACTCTGTCATTTACGGTCACATCGAAAATCTGCCCCCTGAGTCCACAGAACAAATCTACATAGTGTCTCTGTTGGTGTTAGAGAGAGGAAAAAGCGAAGGACGCAGTGACCTTGTTGCTCCTGCATCCGGAGCACCTGGAGTAGTTAGAGATGAAAAGGGACAAATCTTTTCAGTCCCCGGATTCGTGAAGTAAGCATCAACGACCTATAAAGAGGTATGGGAGGTAAAAAATGAAACTCAAATTTATTTAATAAGCTGTTCCTAATAAGAACAGCTTTTTTATTTCATTTAAAGCAACCTCGCAGGTGCTCAACCTCGAAGGTTGACTCATAAATCTAAAAAATGAATAACTTTTTTATTTAAACAAAAAATCGGATTTTAACCGAGTTTTAAAAATGGTACGCCGTGAGGGAATCGAACCCACGACCATCAGCTTAAAAGGCTGCTGCTCTACCAACTGAGCTAACGGCGCACAATATGTAAAAAATAATATCATATTATAAACAATAGGTCAATATTGTGTATAACATGTCCATAACCCACTTGCTCAAAAATCTTTTTCTGATAAAATACTCATATGACTGACGAACTTAACACATCAAATATATCAGGAGATAGAATTCCTCCTCATAATTTAGAAGCAGAATCAAATGTACTTGGTTCTATTTTAATTGACACAGAAGCAATTTCAAAAATTGCTGATATTTTAATGGAAGAAGATTTTTATAAAAAATCACATCAAATAATATTTCGTGCCTGTATAGAATTATATGACAAAAGAGAGCCAATAGATTTATTATCGGTTAGCAATCTACTTTCTGAATATGGTGAACTTGAAAACATTGGTGGAAAAAGTTATTTAGCAAGTTTAGCGAATTCAGTTGTAACAGCTGGAAATGTAAAATACTATGCAGAAATTGTTCAAAAAAAATCAACGCTTAGAAAATTAATTCAAGCATCGTATGATATTACAAACAACGCATTTCAAGAAGCAGAAAATATTGATGATGTGCTCGATAGAGCCGAACAAAGATTATTTGGAATTTCACAAAAATATTTAAAAGAAAATTTTGTTGGAATTTCAAATATATTAAATGACACATTTGAAAGAATTGATGAATTACACAAAAACAAAGGAAAACTTCGTGGTCTTCCAACCGGCTATACTGATCTAGATGCTCTACTTGCGGGACTTCAAAATTCAAATTTAGTAATTATAGCTGCTCGTCCTTCAGTCGGAAAAACTTCTTTTGCGCTTGATATTGCAAGGAACATTGCAGTACGCGGAAAAGAATGTGTTGGTGTTTTTTCTCTTGAAATGAGCAAAGAAGAACTTGTTGATAGAATTTTATGCGCTGAAGCGGGAGTATCTTTATGGAAAATGAGAACTGGTAAATTATCAGATAGGCAAGAAAATGATGATTTTCCGAGAATTGGTCATGCAATGGGAACACTAGCGGATTCAAAAATTTTTATTGATGATTCAAGTAGTTTAAATATAATGCAAATTAGAACAAAAGCAAGAAGACTAAAACTTGAACATAATTTATCATGTCTTGTCGTGGATTATTTGCAACTTATGGAATCTCATGCTGATGAAGAATCACGTGTCCAAGAAGTTGCAAAAATTACTCGTGGTCTAAAAGGAATTGCTAGAGAACTAAATATTCCAGTTATCGCACTATCACAATTATCTCGTGCAGTTGAACAGACAAAACCAGCAATTCCTAAACTTGCACACCTAAGAGAATCAGGAACAATTGAACAAGACGCTGATGTAGTAATGTTTATTTATAGAAAATCAGCAGATAGAAATTATAGAATAGAAGATTTGTCTCCTGAAGAAAAAGGAATCGCAGAAATTCATATTGCAAAACACAGAAACGGTCCAACTGGAGTTGTAAAATTATATTTCGATGAACACACGGTAAGTTTTAAAAATTTAGAAAGAGGTAGCAAGGGACTTGAAGAACAAATACCAATGCCCGAATAAGCCATTGGCTTTTGGCTAATAAAATAAATTTAAAAAATAAAAATAATTTAAAAACTTATGTCACTATTTTCAAAACTAAATCAAATCAAAGACCTAAAATCACAAGCAAAACAAATGCAAGATGTTTTATCTCAAGAAACTGTTGAGGTAGAAAGAAATGGGATAAAAATAAAAATGGATGCAAATCAAAAAATTTTATCACTGGATATAAATGATGGAATTGAAAAATCTACAATTGAATCAACAATTCCTAATTTAATAAATGACGGAAATGATAAAGTAAGAAAAATCTTGGCGGAAAAAATGCGCTCTGGCGATATCTCAATTCCCGATTTTAAATTTTAATAAAAATTTTTGCTTTTTCGTTTTTCATTTGTCATTCCGGACTTGATCCGGAATCTATAATAGAATAGAAAGTAAAACCAGAAGATCCTGAATCAAGTTCAGGATGACATAGAGAATAAAAGCAAAAATTTATCAAATATAATGTATCCAAATTCTATAAAAAAATTAATAGAGCAATTCCTAACTCTTCCTGGAATTGGGCCAAAGACAGCTGAGCGTCTTGCTCTTTCAATTGCGTCACGAGGAAAAACAAAAATAGAAGAATTTTTAAATCCTTTTTTAAATTTAGAAAATTTAAAAGTCTGCCAAATGTGCAGAAATTTTTCAGATACAAATCCATGTGAAATTTGTAATAATATAAATAGAGACAAATTTACAATTTGTGTTGTATCTACTCCAAAAGAGCTAGAGGCAGTTGAGCGTACTCACAAATACAATGGTTTATACCATATACTTGGAGGATTAATTGACCCTATAATAGGAATTACCCCCGATAAATTATTTATAAAAGAATTAACAGAGAGAATTAAAAACGAAAATACCAAAGAATTAATACTCGCGTTTGATACAAGTATTCAGGGTGAGGCAACCATAACTTATTTAAAAAATATTTTAACAAATACTGGTATAAAAATAACGCGACTTGCAAAAGGAATACCAATGGGAACTGACATAGAATACACTGATGAAATTACCCTGTCCTCTGCACTGGAAAATAGAAAAGAATTAAATTAATTTTGAATTAATTAACTGCGAGCTTATAAAAATTTAGTAAGAATTCAAGCGTAGTCATGCGTTAAAAAATTTCAATTTGAGCTGTAAGGCGATTTTGAAATTTTAGCATGCGAAGCGAAGAATTCTCTAAATTTTTATGTGCTCGCGACTTTTAGGCTCCACCCTTTTCTAGAAAAGGGTGGAAGAAAAGAAAAATAAGTACTAAACTTAAAATATGGATAATTCAAAATTCATTCATCATTCAAAATTCATCATTCTAAAATTAATCTGGGTATGTAACTCAGCGGTTAGAGTGTCACGTTCACATCGTGAAAGTCAGAGGTTCAAATCCTCTCATACCCACCAAATAACAATATTAACAAATTAAAAATAAAAACATGTTTACAAAAATTTATTTTACTACTCTACCGGTTTTCTTTGCTATAGATATGTTGTGGTTGGGATTAATAGCGAAAAATTTTTATGCAAAACATATTGGATTTCTAATGAAAACAAATATTAATTGGCTCTCGGCAATAATTTTTTATCTACTCTTTATTCTTGGGGTTACAATTTTCGTAATTAGTCCCGCTCTAGAAAAAAATTCATGGACTCATGCACTTTTATTTGGTGCTCTTTTTGGATTAATTACTTACGCAACCTATGATTTAACAAATCTCGCTACAATAAAAGATTGGCCACTGATAGTTACCATTATTGATTTAATTTGGGGTACAATATTATCTTCATTAGTTTGTCTAATAAGCTTTTTTATCATAAATAAAATATAAATATGAATTATTATTTTACCCTAATAATAATATTATTCATTTACATGAATATTTGGTTTATTGTTTCTCTAATTAAAAAAAGAAATGATTTTGCTGATGTGGCCTGGGGACTAGGTTTTGTTTTGCTCACATGGGTATCTATTTTTATTTCAAATAATTTTAGTATTCGTGGATTTATTGTTGGAATATTAGTTAGTATATGGGGAATTAGATTAGCACTACATATTTACAAACGCAACAAAAATAAAAAAGAAGATTACAGGTACCAAGAGTGGAGAGAGTCTTGGGGAAAATATTTTTATATTAGATCATATATACAAATTTATATTTTACAAGGAATACTATTATTTATGATATGCTCTCCAGTATTAATTATAAATAAAAATTCAAATACTAATTTATCAGTAATTGATTTTCTTGGGATAATTGTTTGGATTATTGGATTTTTCTTTGAATCCGTTGGTGATTCTCAACTTGCAAAATTTATTAAAAATCCGGAAAATAATGGAAAAATTATAAGAACTGGGCTCTGGAAATATACAAGACATCCTAATTATTTTGGTGAAGTTACGCAGTGGTGGGGAATTTGGTTAATTGCAACAAATGTTTCCAGTGGACTCATTGGAATAATCGGACCACTTACTATAACAATTCTTATTTTAAAAATTTCTGGCATTCCACTTCTAGAGAAAAAAATGTCTGAAAATCATGAATTCATAGAATATAAAAAACAAACTAGTGTGTTTATACCACTTCCACCAAAAAAATTATAAATATTTAAAATGAAACATAAATAAAAAATCGGTTTTTATACCGAGTTTTTTATTTTAAAAACACTTTTAACCAAACATTAGTAACTCTGGTTTAAATATAAGCAATAAACCTATTAGAAACATTATTATTCCGCCAATTAAACGAGAAACTCTAGTATATTTAGTTGTTACTCCTGTCATTTTTAAAGTAATCATAGCAACAAAAAATACAAACAAATCATCAAGCATAAAAAAGAAAACATAAAGCAGAATATATAAATAATATTTAAAACCACTCATTGAGTTTAATGCTAATACCTGAGTATAAATAGCTGGTAATCCAGCAGAACAAATAAGTTCAACTAAATTTACCACAAAAGCTAGAGTAATTATTCCAATAAGAGATAAAAATAAACTATTTTGTTTTATAATAGACTTCATTCTATCAAAGATTTTCTGTCTTTTTTCTTCTCCCGTAACTTTACACCCACTTTCTTTATTAAATAAAAATTCTTTTAAACTATAAGAACCCCCAAAAAGAGCAAAAATCCCAACTAAAATTCTAAACCATGTAACAAATCCTAAAAATAATATGAGATTAAGCCAGGCCGACATAAACAAAAAATAAACAAATGAAGATGTTACTATAAACATAATTCCCAAAATCCACATCCTTTTTCTATCTTTCATCCCTAGAAGTAAACTAATTAAAAATAATAAAATCCACATAGCGCAAGGATTAAATCCATCTAAAGCACCCATAACAATAGTTAAAATCGGCAATGAAAAATTCATAACATCAACTTCTCCTAAAACTGGTAATTTAATAATTTTTTTATTCTGATTATTAACAATTTCTTGGGAATTATTTGTTTGTTCTTCATTTTCTATAATTTTTTCCTGATTTTCGTTCTTATTATAATCTTCTTTTACAGGAATAATTACTTCCTCTATTTTAGAATTATTAATTCCTAAAATTTCATCAACTGAATCATTACATTTTTGGATTGAACACTCATCTAATCTTTTTTTTATAGCATCTCTGGTAATTGTTTCAGAATAACCTATAAAATGTTGTCCACCAACATAAAGAAAGGGAACTCCATCTATTGGAATATTTAATGTTTCTCCTATTTTTTGTAAAAGTAATAAATTTTCTCTATTATTATATATTTCATATTCATAAACTTTTAAATTTGGATATTGAGTATTAGACCAATAATTTAATAATTCTAACTCCTTAGCACAGTGAGGACACCCATCCCCATAGAAAAAATATGCATTAATTTGATTACTCTGCGCATCTGAAAAATTTGGCAACAAAATAAAAACAAACAAAAATAAATAAACTATTTTTTTAATTATATTTCTCATAATTATTTATTTTTATTTTCATTGATAATTTCAATTAATTTATCCTTTTTTATTTCACCATTAAGGCGTAAAAATTCTTTTCCGTCTTTATCTAAAAAAACAAAAATTGGCAATACTTTATCTATATTATATAAATTTACGGCTTCTTTATCATTGTCAAAATCATAATATTGCGTTTCGAGCCATGGATTTTCTTCTTCTATTTCTTTCCATCTTGGTTTCATAACCAGGCATCCTGGACACCAAACTGCACCAAATTTTAATACTTTCATATGTTTTTATTAATTTAAATTATTTTGATTATTTTAATTGCTTTTCCATTTATTAGAGCATCAGCTATTTTTTCATAAGCCGAATAAAGTATTCTCTGATATGTACTTGTAGATGTGTTCATTTTTTTAGCGGCCTGTTTTTGCTCTAAATTATTTATATGTCTTAATCTATAAGATTCTACTTCTTCTGTTGTAAGTTCAACAATTTCAAGTTCCCTCATGGGGATTCCCTGGGGCTTAAAATAAGTAACACCTGGATTAAAATTTATTTTTCTACAAAGTCTTGGTCTTGGCATATTATTTTATTAATGCTGTTTATAATTAAATTTATTATATTATCTAATACAAATATTGAAAAGATGAAATAAATTTGATAATATCTTTTATAAGAAGGTGCTTCAGCCCTTCACTTCTTGTGAAGGGCCGTTTCCAGTGCCTTCTTTTATTTTTCATCTTTCAATGCTTGCTTTTCTGATTTAATAATCTCTAATTCCTCTAAAAGCATTTTTTCTTCATTTTCTAATGCTTGTAATTCATTTTTAGAAGATATAAATCTTCTAAATCCATATCCATTTCTACATCCATAACCGATTCCCATTCCATTTCCACAACGACCTAATCCTCTACCAGTTAGAGCACCTTGACCCATTGGGCCAGTTCCATTTAATCTTGGCATATATTTATATTTTACTTTATTATTTAATTTTGACAACGCGATCTTTACTTTTCATTGTCTATTATGAGTATATACCCATAACTATTTTTTGTCAAATCAAAAAATCCCGTGAAGTTTAGCTCGAGGGATTTTTTTATAGAAATAATTATATTTTATTGATTTCTAACTCTGTAAAATGTTGTCTATGACCATAGGCTTTATGATATCTTGTTTTCGCTTTGTATTTAACAACTCTTACTTTTCTTGCTCTAGATTGCTTTAAAATAGTTGCTGATATTTTTTTATCAAGTTTTGGGGTTCCAACTTCTACTTTATCACCATCTGATAATAAAAGAATATCGTCTAGTTCAATTTTAACTCCTTCATCACCTTTGATTTTTTCAACTTTAATTTTATCGCCTTCTTTGACTTTGTATTGCTTGCTTCCTGTTCTTATTACTGCTAATTTCATATTTTTGAATAAATTTAATTATATAAATATAGTAATCAAATTTTACTACAATAAAATAAAAAAGTCAATAATTAAATAGTGCCTAAAATTACCTATTTTTGTAAGCTTCTAGTCCTTTTCTTAGTATTTCCATTGCCCTTCTTAGATCAGCTTCATTTAAAACATAAGCAATTCTTATTTCATTTTTGCCTAAATCTGGGGTTGCATAAAATCCACCCGCTGGTGCAAACATAACAGTTTCATTATCAACTGAAAATTCTTTAAGCAACCAAACTACAAAATCTTCAGAGTCTTCAATTGGTAATTTTGCCATTATATAAAAAGCGCCTTCTGGTTTTTTACAAATCACTCCATCGATTTTACTTAATTCTTCATATACAATATCGCGTCTTTTTGTATATTCATGTATAACTTCATCAAAATAATCTTGCTCTAAATCAATTACTGCATTTGCTGCTAACTGATCAACTGTTGGTGGACACAATCTTGCTTGTGCAAATTTCATAACCGAAGCCATAATTTCTTTATTTTTTGAAATAATACACCCCACTCTTGCACCACATGCACTATATCTTTTTGAAACACTATCAACGACAATTATATTTTCACTTGCGTCTGTAAAGTTTAAAAAACTATAATGTTTTAATCCATCATAGACAAATTCTCTATAAACTTCATCTGCAATTATGTATAAATTATTTTCTTGTGCAATATTAACAACTCTATCTAATTCTTCTTTTGAATAAACTGCACCAGTGGGGTTGTTTGGATTACAAATTACAATTGCTTTTGTTTTTTGCGTAATTACATTTTTAAATTGCTCGTCAGTTGGGAGCGCATAAGCATTTTCTATCTTTGTTTCAATTGGAATAACACTGACTCCAGCCATTTGAGAAAATCCGTTATAATTTGTATAAAATGGTTCTGGAATAATTATTTCATCTCCATGATCACAAACAACCATAAGAGCAAAAATTATTGCCTCAGATCCGGCCGTTGTAATTATTATATTTTCTTTACATAAATCAATTCCTAATTTTTTATAATAATTACTTAAATTTTCCCTATAATTATCAAGTCCGCCAGACGGTCCATAGGCCAATACTTTTTCATCATAATTTCTATAAACATCTAAAAATTTTTCTGGAGTTTTTATGTCTGGCTGACCAATGTTAAGATGATACACTTTTATTCCGCGTTTAGCTGCTTCATCTTCGTATGGTTTTAATTTTCTAATTGGGGACTCCTGAATGTCCTGCGCTCTTTTTGAAATTTGCATAGTTATTTATATTTTAATTATTTATTAATTTAATTTCATCACCTACATTTATATTATTTTTATCTAAAAATCCTGCGTTTAATTCTAACACCATATCTGAATTTTGCGTAGAATTAATTTTTGTATATTCTCCGTTTGTATAAATAGGAACATTTTTAAAAATTTCTACTATTTTATTATTTTCAATATATGCGAAATCAAGTTCAAATCTCATTTTTCCCATCCAGAAATGATGAATGTCTGAATCACTCATTATAAAAAGCATTCCACAATTTTCACACATTTCATTTCTATCTGATAATCCTTTTTGCATATCTGTAAAACTTGAAACAATTTCAACTGAAACTAGAATATCATTTATGAGTAATTTATGGTTATAATTTCCTTCTATATTTTTTCCTGTCTTTACACACCCCGATAAAACAAAAAATAAAATGAGATTAATTATTATTAGCCTTTTCATGTTTACTTAATTTATAAAAAATTAATGAGAAAAAAATCAATAAAACAAAAAGCATCGTTATTTTTCCAATTGTATCTTGAAAAAGCGCAATCACACCAAATGTAAATGATGCTAAATACATAAAAAAAACTGCTCGTTTTACACTAAATCCATAATCAATTAATTTAAAATGTAAATGTTTTCTGTCTGCATGAGTAAATGGATGCTCGTGATTTTTTAATCTTTGAATTATAACTAAAATCATATCGAGAAGTGGCAATCCCATAACAAGTAGTGCCGTTGCTATTTTTGCACCTGTTGCAACTGCAAAAAAACCAATCATAATTCCAAGTAAATTACTTCCACCATTTCCTAAAAATATTTTTGCTGGATTAAAATTTAAAATTAAAAATCCTATTACAGCCCCTAAAAATATTAAAATTATATTTGGTGTAAAACTATTTGATTTATCCCAAAAAAGTGAAACAATAAAAAGCATTATAAGACCTATTGAAGTTATTCCGCTACACAATCCATCTAATCCGTCTAAAAGTTTTGTAGCATTTGTTGTAATAAGTAGCCACAAAAATGTAATGATAATTCCTAAAATATAAAAATTCATTCCAAATAATTGAAACTCTCCAATTGTTAAATCAAGTATTCCTCCGCCCGGACGAGTTATAAATTTTATTTGTGTTCCAAAAATGATAATTACAAAACACGCTAAAAGCACAAATAAAATTTGTTTTATTGGTGATAAATTATATTTATCATCCATTATTCCCCCAACTATTATAATAAGTCCCGCAATTAAAACTCCAATAATTTGTGAATAATTTATCACAATTTCAAAATCAAAAAAATGGTTGAAAACAAAAAATAAAATCACAGAAATTAAAAAACTTAAATATATTCCTACTCCTCCCAAAAGTGGGGTTGGTAGTGAATGAATTTTTCTTTTTTCATTTGGGATGTCTAATATTTTTAATTTAAAAGATAATTCAATCATAAGTATAGAAAAAATATATCCCAAAGAAAGAGACAATAAAAAAAATAAAATATAAATTAATATTCTATGCTCCATATGTTCTTTTTAAAAATGAATCAAGAATTAATGCTGCGGAAGAATCATCTTCAGCTCCTAAATTTTTCATACCAATATTTTTTTTCAAATTATTAGCAAATTTAGAAGTCATCCTTTCATCTTCTAAATATACTGGTTTATTAATTTCACCTTTTAATTTATCAAAAAAATTCATTGTAATTTCTGTCTGTTTTGTATCTTGATTATTTAAATTTCTTGGAATACCTAATACAATTTCATCAATATTTTTTTCCTTTAAAATGTCTGAAATTAAATTCCAAAATTCTCCTTCTGATAAAATTTTATAGGGTAAGCAAACTTTTGTCTCACTATCAGATATTGCGAGACCTATTTTTGATGTACCATAATCTATTCCTAAATAATTTTTCATATATAATTATGGCGAAATTTTTGCCCTTGTTCTCTTTGTCATCCTGAACTTAATTCAGGATCTTGTATTTTTGCTTTCTATTTTATTATAGATTCCGGATCAAGTCCGGAATGACAAATAGCAAAAATTTCGCTTATTGATCTGGATTTGTTAAAACTTTACAGCCATTTTCAGTAACGACAATTGTATGTTCAAAATGCGCTGAAATTGATTTGTCACTAGTTACGATATCCCAACCATTATCATTAAATTCTATTTCATGACCCCCTAAATTGATCATTGGCTCAATAGCTAAAACCATTCCTGGTCTTAATTTTTCACTTTTTTCATATACCTTAAAATTTGGAATAATTGGTGACTCATGAACTTTGTATCCCACCCCATGACCAACTAAATCCCTTACTATTCCATATTCACCACGTGACTGAACATATTTTTCTATTTTTTCTCCAATATCATTTACAAATATTCCTGGCTTTATAAAATTTATTGCTTCTTGAAGTGCTCCGTGGGTTACGTCTAATAATTCCAAAATTTTTCTATCAACATGACCAACCGGAACTGTAATTGCACAATCAGTATAAAGCCCTGTTTTATTATTTGGCCACCTCATCCCCACATCAAGTCCGATTATATCTCCATTTTGTAAAATTCTATCTTCTTTAGGAACACAATGAACAACCTCATGATTAATTGATGTACAAAGTGTGGCCGGAAATGGATTTCCGTCTCCATAACCCTTAAAAGATGGAACACCACCAGCATCTAAAATTAATTTTTCTGCTAAATCATCTAAAAATTTTGTACTAACACCTGGTTTAGCGGCTTCTCCAACTTGCTTCAAAATAGAGCCGAGAATTTTTCCGCCCTTTTCTAAAATTTCTATTTCACTTTGTTTTTTGATTGTTATCATAAATTATAAACTTAATTTTTGATTTATTTCATTTTCTACATTATCAATTGCCGGATCACCATCAATATCAATTACAATTCCTTTTTGTCTATAAAAATCCAAAAGTGGATCAGCATTTTTTCTATAAATTTCAATTCTTGTTTTTATTGATTCTTCTTTAGCATCATCACGCACAAAAAGTTCTTTTTTACAAACATCACAAATGTTTTCAACTTTTGGTGGGTTAAATTTTATATGATAAGTTGCACCACAAATACAAGTTCTTCTTCCACCAATTCTTACCATAATCTCAGTCTCTGATAAATTTATATTTATTACTTTATCTATTTTTAAATATTCATCTAACATTTTTGCCTGATTTAAATTTCTTGGAAAGCCATCAAGCACCACACCTTTTGATATATCAAAATCTTGAATTCCCTGTTTTAATAATTCAAAAGTAATATCATCGGAAACTAAATTTCCCGCATCAATAATTTGTTTTACTTTTTGACCAATTTCGGTTTGTTTTTCTATTTGAGATCTAAATAAATCTCCGGTTGAAATAAATGGTAGGCTTAATTTTTGTGCTAATTTTTGTGCCTGAGTTCCCTTTCCAGAACCAGGCATTCCTATAAATACAATGTTCATTTTATTTATTTTTATTAATCAATTTACTACTTATAACTATATCATATTACCTTATTTTTTTCATTTTTAAAAGTCTAAAATAAAAAAGCCGCAGCAATGTTTTTTCACCGCTACGGCAATTAGAATTTATTAATACCGCTTTTATTTAAGCGGCTCCCCCCCCCTGATTAATTCTTTTGATGTCAGCTGGCTCGGCTTTTTTGATTTCGCCGAATACAATGATCTTGGGTCCAGCCAGACAAAACCCCTTGATTTTGAAAATAAGTTGATCTCCCTGAATACAACGAGATAGAAGCACTTCCATGCTCTCTTTATCCACCGACTTATTATCGATCTGGAAGCTAACCCTTCTATCACCACGTTGACAACCTGAAATCTGGGGTCTTCCAAAAACGGTAGTTACTCTGACGAGTATTTGATCATCAGAATAAAAACCTCCAACAAACTTCCTCCTCACCGGCTTTTCACCGATGAGACTGCAGCGGAGTGAGTAAACTCTTTTCCCTGACATGGTGGCTCCCCCATTACTACCACCATCTATCCGGATCAACCACGCGTCATCCGGGTAAGACGCCTGAACTTTCTCTTCATCCTGAGTGGACAAATTGAAAAAAGTTATGGAATCAGCCTGGGCATCGGGCTTGAGCATTTTTTGATTTGGATTTTTTTGATTCTCACAAACCAAAACCTTGATCTCTGTCCCAATTTCCCAAGAACCTACATGGGGTCTTACAATATGAACTGGTTCTTCTCTGACATCAAAAAGAATCACGGTTCTGTGACCATTGGGCTTGGTGTCACAGATATGTCCCACCGTGGCACTCCACACAGTCCCCGAAGCATATTGCTCCTGACTGATTATGGCATTCAAATCTTGTCTTCCCTTTGGGAAAACAAAATGATTGATGATGGGTTTTCCATCACCTAAAGCACTCTCCAACCACTCAAACACAACGTTTCCATTGTAACTCATGGTTGTAAGATTGATCTCCGCGCCTTCAAAAATGGCGCTTTCTTTAATTTTTTGCAAAGGTTTCATTTGGTCCTCCATTGAACCTTACCTTTTGTTAATAAGCCCACCACTTACGATTATGACATTATAAGACTATTTTATATATTCTCCAAAATGGAGACAAATTATTTTCAAAGAACAATAACATATTAATATACCATATATAAATATTTTTGTCAATATATAAAAACAAACAAAAAATCGGATAAAACCCGAATTCAATTAATCAATCAAAAATTAAACTATTACTATAATTCCTCGTAATTTCTCATTGTCAGTTGAGAATTAACTGCCTTTACTGTTTCAATTACAACAGAGACAACAATCAAAATACTTGTACCGCCGATTACCATAGAACCTATTCCAGATGTTAATCCCTGCATTACAACAGGAAGCACTGCTATAACTCCCAAAAATAAAGCCCCCGCAAAATTAATTCTTGTTACAATATTTTGTAAATACTCTGCTGTGTTTTTACCAGGTCTAATTCCAGGAACAAATCCACCATTTTTTTGTAAATTATCAGCAATTTGATCTGGATGAAATATAACTGCAGTATAAAAATATGTAAAAACAACAACAAGTACAAAATATGATATTCCATAAAATGTCTGATTCTGAAAAAGATTTATAATAAAATTTGCAACGCTTACAACAATATGATTACCACTTGCTTGGAAAAATTTAGCTATCATTGGCGGAAAAAGTATTATTGAAATTGCAAAAATAATTGGAATAACACCAGCTTGATTTACTTTAAGTGGTAGGTGTGTATTTACACCACCATACATTTTATTTCCTCTTACTCTTCTTGCATATGAAACAGGAACATTACGCTGCGCCTCATTTATAACAACCACAACCACAACAGTAAGTAAAGAAATTGCTAAAAATAAAATTATGCCTAAAATCTTTGATGGATCATATACAACACCAATTTTTGTAACATAACCAATCCAATTTGCTACTATACCAGCAAAAATAAGAAGAGATACACCATTTCCTAACTTCTTTTCTGTAATCAAATCACCCAACCAAACCAATAACATTGTTCCGGCGGTAATTGTAACCATTGCTGAAATATATTGCATTAATGTTAGGTGTCCTATAATTGAATAGTTTGATTGTTTTTGTAATAGAGTTATAAAGCTATATGCCTGAATTATAGTTAATGGAATGGTCAAATATTTTGTATACATGTTCATTTTTTTCTGACCAGATTCCCCTTCTTTTAACATAGCTTCAAGTGATGGAATAATCATTGAAAGTAACTGAATTATAATTGAAGCTGTAATATATGGACCAACACCAAGCATTCCAATAGAAAAATTCTTTAATCCTCCACCTGAAAATATATCAAGTAATCCCAATAATTGATTTGATTGAAAATAATTTTTAAGTCCGGAAACATTTACTCCTGGAATTGGAACATGTGCTATTACTCTACTTAAAACAAGCATTAATAAAACAAAAATTATAGCATTTCTTAAATCCTTAACTTTGAAAATATGTTTTAATCTTTCTGTAAACATGATACTGAGAAATTATTTTTGTTCTTTTTTCTTACTTTTCTTTAATTTTGGATTCTCTTTTTTTATAAAAACCGTAGCAACTCCACCAGCTTTTTCTATTGATTCTTTCGCTGTTTTAGAATATTTGTGAGCTGATACATTAAATTTCTTTGTAAGCTTTCCATTTCCTAAAATTTTTACAATCCCATTGGCTGATCTTATTAAATCCCTCTTAAATAGTTCTTTTGGGGTGATGCTATCTCCAGCTTTAAATGTCTTTTCTATATCACCTACATTTACTATATAAATTTCCTTACTATTTCTATTAAATCCACGTAATTTTGGCATTTGTAAAATCATACTTCTCATGCCTAATTTTGTAAGTCCTGATTTACCACCACTTCTTGATTTTTGTCCCTTCATTCCACGACCAGAATAATTACCTCTTCTTGAAGCATTTCCTCTTCCTCTTCTCTGTGCTTTTTTCTTAGCCCCTTTAGCTGTTTTTAAATTATTCAAACTTAACATATGATTTATTATAATTATTTTATTTATCTTCTTCTTTAATTTCTTTATTTTCAACTACTGTGCTTTTAGCGGATGTACTGGTCTCAACAGATTCATCTATTTTTTTCTCATCTAGTTTTTTTAAACTAGAAAGTGCATGAAAAACAGCTATAACATTATTAACTTTATTATTTGCTCCATACATTTTTGAAATAACATCTTTAAATCCTGCGAGTTCTAAAACATCTCTAACGACACCTCCAGCAATAATTCCACGTCCTTCTGGTGCTGGTTTTAAGAAAATTTTTGCAGATTTAAATTTATAAGTTATTTCATGAGCAATAGTATTTTTACTTACATCTACTTTAATTAACTGTTTCTTTGCTTGATTTACAGCCTTTTCAATTGCAATAGCTACATCGGCTCCTTTTGCAAGTCCCCAACCAATTCTACCACCTAAATCTCCAATAACAACACAAGCTCTAAATCTAAGTCTTTTTCCACCAGTTGTTGTTCTGCTTACTCTTGCAATATCAACTAAGCGTTGCTCGAATTCTGGCTTCTCTCTTGCCTCTTTATATTTTTCACTATTATCTTTTCTTTGTCTATTATCTGACATATTTATATAATTAAAAATTTATTAAAATTCTAAACCATTAGTTCTTGCGCAATCAGCTAATGCTTTTACTTTTCCATGATATTTTCTTGATCCTCTATCAAAAACAACTTTAGTAATTTTTTTAGTCAGTGCTTTTTCTGCAATTAATTTTCCAATTTCTTCTGCTACTTTTATATTTTTTCCTTTTGTCTTCAATTCTTTATCACTTGCGCTTACTATTGTAACACCTTTTACATCGTCAATTAACTGAGCATATGTGTGATTTAAAGAAAAACAAACACTTAGACGAGGTCTTTCTGCTGTTCCTTTTATAATTGCTCTAACTCTTTTATGTCTTCTTGATTTTAATAAATCAATTTTTTTATTTTTATCCATATGTTTATGCTCCCTTTCCAGCTACCTTACCAGCCTTTCTTCTTATTATTTCATCACTATATTTAATTCCCTTGCCTTTATAAGGCTCCGGTTTTTTAATATTTCTTATTTCAGCTGCTGTTTGACCCAATAAATGTTTATCAAAACTTGTAAGTGTTATTACATTTTTTTCAACAATACCATCTACTGTTTCTGGTAAATTATATTCAACTGGGTGTGAAAATCCTACATTTAATACTAGTTTTTTTCCCTGTAAAGCAACTCTGTAACCAACTCCATTTACTTCTAATTTTTTCTCATAACCACTAGTCACTCCATTAACCATATTATTTATCAAGCTTCTTTGTAGTCCCCACTTTGCTCTCTGTTGCTTATTTTCTGGATTTTTTACACTTACAATTACTTTATTGTCCTCAATTTTGACATCAACTCCTGGCACTAATTTTTCAGTTAATTTTCCTTTTTTTCCAGAAACATTAATAAATCCATCAGATAACTGAACGGTTACTCCTTCTCCTATTATTACTGGTTGTTTTCCTATTCTTGACATATATATAATTTTAAATTTTAAAACCTACCAAATTTCAAATAATAACTCTCCACCAATTTTTACTCTTCTTGCTTTTTTGTTTGTCATTATTCCCTGAGATGTTGAAAGTATAGCCAAACCAAAATCATTTAAAATTTTTGGTAATTTATCTTTGCTGACATAAATTCTCTGTCCTGGTTTAGAAATTCTTTTTATGTGCTCTATGAAAGCCTTTTTATCCTCTTTATATTTTAACACAACGTGTAATTCTGGATATGATTTTTCTTCAATTTTATCAACTGACTCAATATAACCCTCTCTTACAAGAAGTTTTAAAATTTCATATTTAATTTTTGAAAATGGCAGAACTAAATCCTCTTTCCTTACGGCCTGAGCATTCCTTATTCTTGTTAACATGTCTGCTATTGGATCTGTCATCATAATATTGATATAAAAATTTATTTATTATTTATTATTACCAGCTAGATTTTTTAATTCCCGGCATTTCACCTTTACTTGCAAGTTCTCTAAAACAAATTCTGCATAAATCAAAATCTCTCATGTATCCTCTGATTCTACCACATCTCCAGCATCTTCTATTCTTTCTGGTAGAAAATTTTGGCTTTTTATTTGCTCTTGCTATTTGTGATGTTGTTGCCATATATTTTTATTTATTCTTTTTATCTAAATATTTTTCTCTTAGAACTTCCTCATTTTTTTCTTCAACCACAAACGGGAATCCTAAATATTTTAACAGAGAATAACATTGTAATGGATTTTTTGCTGTTGTTGAAATTGTAATTTCTAATCCATGAACACTCTCAATTTCATCAGCTTTTATTTCTGGAAAAACAACATGTTCTTTAAATCCATATGAAAAATTTCCATGTTTATCAAAATGTCTTTCTTTTAATACATCGATTCCCCTAAAATCTTTTACTCTAGGAAATGTAATATTAATTAATTTATCTAAAAAATCATACATTCTTTTTCCACGTAATGTAACCTTTGCTCCAACGACCATTCCTTCCCTGATTTTAAATGCTGAAATGGACTTTTTTGCTTTCGTAAAAATTGGATGTTGTCCTGTAATTCTTCTTAATGTATCTTCTGCTATTTTTATATATTCTTTATTGTTTATTGCCTTTCCAAGTCCAACATTTAAAGTCACTTTTTCTAATTTTGGAGTTGATAAAACATTTTTAAAACCAAATTCTTGTTTTAACTGTTTTAAAACTTCTTTCTGATATTTATCTTTTATATTAATTGTTGCCATATATTTAATTAATCAATTGATTCATTACATTTTTTACAAATTCTATATTTCTCTTTATTTTCAGAAAATTTATAACCAATCCTTGCAGTTCTTCCACATTTTTTACATATCATTTGTACATTTGATTCTGGAACTGGAGCAAAAAATTCTATTCTTTGACCCTTCTCACCCTGTTTTCTTGGTCTTAAATTTTTAAATTTTTTATTTATTCCATCAATAACAATTTTTCCTAGGTTTGGAAAAACCTGAGTAACTTTTCCTGTTTTACCCTTATCTTTTCCCTTAATTATTTTTACTGTGTCATTTTTCTTGATTTTCATATATATAATTTATCTTATCTATTATTCAATTATTCTATTATTATAATACTTCTGGTGCAAGTGAGATTATTTTATTAAATCCTTTTGCGCGAAGCTCTCTTGCTACTGGTCCAAAAATTCTTGTTCCTCTTGGATCTTGATTATTTTTATCTAAAATTACAACTGCATTATCATCAAATCTTATATATATTCCACTTGGTCTTCTTAATTCTTTATGTTGTCTTACAATAACTGCTTTTACTACATCACTTTTTTTAATAGTTTGATGTGGTTGAGCTGATTTAATAACAACAACTATAATGTCGCCAATTCCAGCATATCTTCTTTTTGTTCCACCAAGTACTTTAATACACTGAGCTTTTTTTGCTCCTGTATTATCAGCTACCGTTAACATTGTTTGCACTTGTATCATATATTTAAATTATAATAAATATTTTATTTTATTTTTTTAACAACAATCCATTTTTTATCTTTTGATATAGGACTTACTTGTCTTATTACAACATGATTACCTATTTTATATTGGTTATATTCATCGTGTGCTTTATATTTTTTACTTACAATATATCTTTTTTTATAAATTTTGTGTTGTTTACTTGTATCAACCTTTACTGTAACGGTTTTATTCATTTTATCACTAGTAACCACACCCTTTAGCTCTCTAAATTGTTTTATAACTTTATCTTTTTTAATTTCTTGTGTCATATTATTATATTCGAGTTAAACTCGACAAAATTTATTTACCTTCTTCTGATTTTTCAACTGAATTATTATTTTGTTTTTTATTATTTAATATTGTTAAAATTTGTGCTATTTGTTTCTTTACTGATCTAATTTTTCTTACGTGTTTTTCTTGGTCTGAAAAAATACTAAATCTTAAGGCTCTTGATTGCTCTCTTTTTTCTTTCAAAAGTTCGTGTAAATCTTTTGTTGCTTTTTCTTTTAATTCTTTAAATTTCATATATTTATTAAAACTAGATTTATTTATTTTTTAACAAAAATACATTTAACTGGTAATTTGTGAGCAGCAAGATTCATTGCTCTCTTTGCTAATTCTTCTTTAATTCCCTCTATTTCAAATAATATGCTTCCTGGCTTTACAACTGCTACATAATGATCAACTGCTCCCTTTCCTTTTCCCATTGGAATTTCTCCACTCTTTGATGTCATTGGTTTATCTGGAAAAATTCTAATCCAATATTTGGCACCACGCTGTAAATGATGGACAATAGCACGCCTCGCTGATTCAATTTGTCTTGAACTTATCCACCCGGCTTCTTTAGATTTAAGTCCATAACTTCCAAAACTTACCTGATTGCCAGAAGTAGCGACTCCTCTAATTTGGTCACCTCTTTGCCATTTTTTGTGCTTATCTTTTTTTGGTGCTAGCATATTCTTAATTTAAATTATTGTTACTTATTTTGAATCTGTTTTTCTTGGTTGATATTTTCTTTGGGGTCTTTTAGTAAATTTATCGGATTTATTTTCAAATTTATTAAATCTTTTTCTTTCTTCTGATTTATTTTCTTTTCTATCTGCGCCCATAATTACCTCACCTTTATAAATCCAAATTTTAATTCCTATTGCTCCATAAGTTGTACGTGCAGTACCCCTTGAATAATCAATATCGGCACGCAGTGTATGAAGTGGTAATCTTCCCTGTTTTAATGTTTCTGTTCTTGCAATTTCTACTCCATTTAATCTTCCTGACATTGTTATTTTTACACCTTTTGCCCCTGCTTGCATAACCTTTTCTATTGTTTTCTTCATGACTTTTCTGTATGGTAATCTTTTTTCCACCTGATCAATCATACCCTGTAAAACAACTGGCGCTGATAACATTGGACGCTTAACTTCTTCTATGGTTAATTTCAAATTCTTTCTAATATTTTTAAAATATTTATTTGTGATATCTTTTTTAATATCTTCTACGCCAGTACCTCCGCGACCAATAATAACACCCGGTCTTGAAGAATGAATTACAATTTCTATAATATCTGCAGATCTTTTTATTTCTATTTCGGCAATACCAGCATCTTTTAATTTATTTTTCAAAAATTTTCTAACTAAAACATCCTGCTTTAAATATTCTATATAATTTTTGTCACTAAACCACTTTGATTTCCATGATTGTGACATTCCCATTCTAAATACTATTGGATTTACTTTATGTCCCATTTTATTTATCTCCTGCTTTTCTTACAAAGCTCTTAATTGATTTAGATTTTTGTAATGGTTTTTTTATATTTATCTTTTCTTTTACTGGTTTTACTCTCTGAGCTGATTCTTTTTTGATTTCTTTTATATCGATAATATCTACATCTTCTTTTGTGTCTTCTTTGTCTTGTTTTTTAATTTTCTTTTTACTATCAGTTGGAATTCTTTCATCAAGAACTATTGTAACATGACTTGTAGATTTTCTGATTCTTCCGGCTGATCCATGTGCTTTTGGCATCCATCTCTTATAAACCATTCCTTGATCTACTAAAATTATTTTTATATATAAATTGTCTTTATCTAAAGAAAAATTATTTACAGCATTTGCAATTGCAGAATTCAAAAGTTTCAAAACTCCATACGCAGCTCTTTTATTTAAATTCTCCAATTGTGAAACTGCATCAACTACATTTAAACCCCTTATTGTATCAACAACAATTCTTACTTTTCTTGGAGCACTATGATAATGTTTTAATTTTGCTATTACTTCCATAAAATTTTATTTATTTCTTTCCCTTTGATTGAGCTTTTGCCATTTTACCACCGTGAACTACAAATTTTCTTGTAGGTGAAAACTCTCCTAATTTGTGTCCAACCATATTTTCAACAACAAATACAGGTAAATGATCTTTTCCATTATGGACATAAATAGTATATCCCACCATTTCTGGTGTAATTGTTGATGCCCTTGACCATGTCTTTATAACTGTTTTTTTGTCGCCTGGTTTTATCTGTGAAAGTTTCTTTAAAAGCTTAGGACATGTAAATGGTAATTTTTTTAAACTTCTTGACATATTATTTTAGCTTTCAGCATTCAGCCTTCAACCGTCAGCTAGGAATTTCCTAAAAGCTTGTGGTTAATAGCTAATAGCTATTTTATTTTCTTTTCTTTCTTCTTGAAATTATAAATTTATTACTATATTTATTATTTTTTCTTGTTTTTACTCCAAGTGCTGGTTTACCCCACAATGTTTTCGGATGTTTCATACCAATAGGATGCTTACCTTCTCCTCCTCCGTGTGGATGATCGCATGGATTCATAACTTTTCCACGAACCGTTGGTTTTATTCCACGATGTCTCATTCTTCCAGCCTTTCCCCATCGTATATTTCTAAATTCTGCATTTGAAACTGTTCCTATGGTAGCAAAACAATCTTTTGAAACTATTCTTACTTCTCCTGAGGGCAATTTTAACTGTGCTTTTTCTCCATCTATACCTATAAATGTTAATTTATTTCCCGCACTTCTTGCTAATTTACCACCATTTCCTGGTTTTAATTCTACATTATATACTGAAATTCCTGTTGGAATAATTGATAATGGAAATCTATTTCCTTCTGACAATGTTAATTTTGTTTTTGATGAAATAATGTGGTCTCCTGGTTTCATTCCTTCGCAAGCTAGAACATATCTTCTTTCTCCGTCTCTATAACAAACCAAAGCTATATTTGCATTTCTATTTGGATCGTATTCTATTCTTTCAACTTTTGCTGGAATGTCAAATTTATCCATTTTAAAATCAACTAATCTAATATATCTTTTTGCGCCACCACCCTTATGTCTTACTGTAATTTTACCCTGATTATTTCTTCCTGAATTTTTCTTTCTTATTACAATTAAATTTTTTGGTAATTTTATTTTCTTAGAAACCAAAGGATTTGAAATAACTGATGTCTTTCTTCTTGCTGGTGTTGTTGGTTTGTATAATTTTATTGCCATATCCTTAAATTGAAAATTGAAAATATTAAGTTGAAATTATTTTATACTCCTTCGTAAATTTCTATACTATCTCCTTTTTTAAGCGTTACTACTGCTTTTTTCTTGCCTTTTGTTGTGCCTGTATTTTTTCCATATCTTACATTTTTACCACCTATATTTATTATATTAACTGATTCTGGCCAATATCCATAAACATGAAAAATTGCTTTTTTAATTTCGTTTTTTGTCGTATTTTTATTAACCTCAAATAAATATTTATTTTCTGATTTTAAATAAGATGCTTTTTCTGTAATAAGCGCGCGAACTAAAACTTTATATGAATTTTTAGTGTCTTTTTTTGTGTCTGATTTTTTGTCTTTTCCTGGTTTTTTTGATTTTTCTGATTTTATTTCATCAATAGTCAAATCTTTTGTTTGTTCAACAATTTTTTCTTTATCATCTTTCTTTGCTTCGTCTTTTGTCTTTTTACTAAACAATCCCATATAATTATATCTTATTAAAATGTTTGATTATTTTCTCAACTGCCTTTTTTGTTAAAAATAAATTATCAAATTTTAACAATGTATAAACATTAAAACTTGAGACTGGCATAATTTTTATATTTTTCAAATTCTTTGATGCTTTCAATATATTCTCGTTTACCTTATCAATACCAATCAAAACTTTTTTATCATTTAAATTAAATTTTGAAATTGAACCTAATAAGTCTTTTGTTTTTCTGCTTGTTAAATTTAAATCTTCTAAAACTGTTAACTTCTGTTCATTAAATCTATCTGAAAATATCATAAACAATGCTTTTTGTTTCATTTTCTGATTTACTTTTTTTACAAAATTTCTATCTTTTATTGGACCAAAGGTTACTGCTCCACCCTTCCACTGTGGTGATCTAATAGAACCCTGTCTTGCACGTCCTGTTCCTTTTTGTTTCCATGGTTTTTTACCACCACCACGAACTTCTCCAATTTGTTTTGTGTGTGCTAAAACCTGACGTCTATTTGCAAGATGAGCTTCTACAACTTGTTGTATAACTGGAGCGCTTATTTTAATACCAAAAATCTTCTCATTTAGCTCTAGTTCTCCTGTTTCTTTTGCTTCTAAATTGTAAATCTTTGTCTTTAACATAAAATTATTCTTGTTTTGTTTCTTTATTTTCTATAGCTTCTTCGGTTTTTACATCTTCTTTATTTTCAATTATTTCCTGTTCTTGTGGTTTTTCCTCTGTTGTAATTGGAACTTCTACTGAATTATCAATTGATTCTACAACGGTTGGTTCTTCAATATTTTCTTTTACTAATTCTTGTTTTTTGATATCTTCATAAATTTTCATATTTCCACTTCCCATTATCATAACTAAAGCATTTCTTCCACCAGATACTGCGCCCATAACATATAATAAATCCTTCTCTGGGTCTATTTTAACTATCTCTAAATTTTTAATTGAAACCATATCAGAACCCATTCTTCCTGGCATTTTTCTTCCTTTAAAAACTCTTCTTGGTTCAGTTGCCCCAACTGATCCACCCATTCTCATCTGATCTTTGTCACCGTGAGTTCTTGGTCCACCATTAAATCCATGTCTTTTTACAACACCCTGAAATCCTTTTCCTTTTGACACAGAAGAAACTTTTACTTTTTCGCCCTCTGTAAAAGAATTAAGTCCTATTTTATCTCCTTGTTTTAATTCAATATTTTCTCCATCAGTTCTGAATTCTCTTATATATCTAAATTTACCTAAATTTTTAAAAAATCCCAATATTGATTTACTAACCTTGTTTTTATTTCCGTATGCTAAAACAACAGATTCATAACCATCTGTTTCTTTTGTTTTAACTCTTAATACTGTACTTGGCTTTACACTAATTTCAGTAACAGGAATAACTCTAGCATCTTCAGTAAATATTTGAGTCATTCTAATTTTTGTTCCTAGTATAAAATTCATGTCTTTATAATATAAAAAATCGTAACCTTACCTCTTCTAAATATATTTAAAAAACGTAAAGTTGCGATTCTGCTAAATCTCGTACTAATTTTGCAGAATTAATTAATTGGTTTTTTCAATCTCCTACTTGTTATTGTAAAATTATTTAACACTTCCCTGTCTGGGGGTTTTTAAATACTTTTCAAAACAATTTAATAAAAATTAACTTATAAAGAGCTTATCACATCTTTATCTCTATGTCAACACCATTTGGAAGGTCTAAACTCATAAGTGCATCTATTGTTTTCCTATCTGGATCTATAATATCTAAAAGTCTTTTATGTGTTCTCATTTCATATTGATCTCTTGCGTCTTTATGAACAAAAGTTGATTTTAATACTGTGTATTTTTTTATATCTGTTGGTAATGGGATAGGGCCTATAACTTTTGCACCGTTTCTAAGTGCTACATCAACAATTGTTTTTGTTGATTGATCAATAAGCATGTGATCATATGCTTTTAGTTTTATTCTAATTCTACTTGCTGTAGAACCTTCTTCAACTTTTTCTTTTTTACTCTTATTCTTTTCCATATAGATTATTAATATACAATTTTTCCCCACCATAAAACATGGTGGGGAAAAGATAAATAAATTATTTCATTATTTTAACAACAACTCCTGCTCCAACTGTTTTACCGCCCTCTCTGATAGCAAATCTTTGTTTTTCTTCTAAAGCTACTGGGTGAATTAATTTGATTTTCAAATTAACTGTATCCCCGGGCATAACCATTTCCGTACCCTCTGGTAATTCTACATCTCCAGTAACATCACTTGTTCTGATATAGAACTGTGGTTTATAGCCCTTGAAAAATGGTGTATGTCTTCCACCCTCTTCTTTAGATAAAATATATATTTCTGCTTCAAAATCTGTATGTGGAGTAATACTTCCTGGTTTTGCCAAAACTTGTCCTCTTTCAACATCATCTTTCTTTGTACCTCTTAATAAAATTCCGGCATTATCTCCAGCCTGTCCCTGATCAAGAGATTTGTTAAACATTTCAATACCAGTTACAACTGTCTTTGTTGTATCTTTAATACCAACTATTTCAACTTCATCAGTTAATTTCAAAACACCTCTTTCAATTCTTCCTGTTACAACTGTTCCTCTTCCTTCAATTGAAAAGATATCTTCAATAGGCATTAAGAATGGTTTATCCAATTCTCTAACTGGTTCAGGAATATATTCATCAAGTTTAGCCATGAGTTCTAAAATTGGTTTACCTAAATCTCCTTTTGGATCCTCTAATGCTTTGAGTGCTGATCCTCTTACAAATGGAATTTCATCTCCTGGAAATTCATATTTCTTTAATAAATCTCTTACTTCTTCTTCGACTAAATCAATAAGCTCTGGATCGCTAACTTGATCTACTTTATTTAAGAAAACCACGATATAAGGAACACCAACTTGTCTTGCTAGAAGAATGTGTTCTCTTGTCTGAGGCATAGCTCCATCAGCAGCTGAAACTACAAGAATTGCTCCATCCATTTGTGCAGCACCGGTAATCATGTTTTTAACATAATCAGCGTGTCCTGGACAATCAACGTGAGCATAATGTCTCTTTTCTGATTCATATTCAACGTGAGCTGTAGCAATGGTAATACCTCTTGCTTTTTCTTCTGGGGCGTTATCAATTTGATCAACTGATTTATTTTGAGCAACACCACCATGAGCTGCTAGTACTTGTAAAATAGCAGCTGTTAAAGTTGTTTTACCATGATCAACGTGGCCTATTGTTCCAACGTTTACATGGGGTTTTGTTCTGCTAAATGTTTCTGCCATAATTTTATTTATCCCATTTGTGGGAATGATTAATTAAATTAACTATAAATAGTGGAATATCCACTGAAATTTATATTGAAATAAATTGCATAAACTATAATAACAAATTATTGAAAAAAATGCAAATATCTATGGCATTATAAGTTTTTTTACAGAAATAGCGTAATCATCATCCTTTTTAACATCATAATTACTGTTATTTTTATTTAAATTGTTATAATAATCTTCTAAACTTGAAATTACATAAGCATCTCCATTATCTCTTGAAAAAATAACTTCTCTATCTGTTTTTTTTACAATGTCTAATATTTTCTCAATATCCATATTATTCTCTTGGCTTTCGGCACTCAGCTGTCAGCTATAGGAATTTTCTGAAAGCTGAACGCTAATGGCTTATAGCTATTTATTATCTTCTTTTTCCTTCAATAATTTCCTGAGCAACTTTTTGTGGAACTTCTTGATAATGGCTGAATTCCATAGAATAACTTGCTCTTCCTTGTGTAGCACCACGAAGAGTAGTTGCATAACCAAATAATTCTGATAATGGAACCTTAGCGTTTATTGATTTAACATTTGCTCTATCTTCCATACTTTCAATTTGACCTCTTTTTGAATTCAAATCTCCAATTACATCTCCCATATAATCTTCCGGAGTAATTACATTTACCTTCATAATAGGTTCTAAAATTACTGGTTGAGCTGCACGACACGCATCTTTAAAAGCTTTTGAACCAGCAATTTTAAAAGCAGCCTCAGAAGAATCAACTTCATGATAAGAACCATCGTAAACAGTTGCCTTGATATCAATAACTGGATAGTGTGCTAAAATTCCCTCATCACAAGCTTCTTTTATACCTTTTTGAATTGCAGGAATAAATTCTCTTGGAATGGCACCACCTTTAATTTCATCAACAAATTCATGACCAACTCCTCTTTCACGAGCCTCAACCCTAATCCAACAATGTCCATATTGTCCGCGACCACCAGATTGTTTGATATATTTTCCTTCTGCCTCAGCGCTACCTTTGATTGTTTCTTTATATGCGACTTGAGGTTGACCGGTATTAACTTCAACTTTAAATTCTCTTTTCATTCTATCAACTAAAACTTCCAAATGTAATTCTCCCATTCCGGAGATAACAACTTGTTGAGTTTCTTCATCGGTTTTAATTTTAAATGTTGGGTCTTCTTCTGATAATTTACCAAGAGCCAATCCCATCTTTTCTTGATCCTGCTTTGTTTTTGGTTCAATAGCCATATGAATAACTGGCTCTGGAAATGTAATTGATTCAAGTATTATATTATCTCCCTCTTCACACAAAGTATTCCCAGTCTTTGTATCCTTTAATCCTATTACTCCAGCAATATCTCCAGCATAAATTTCATTTACTTCTTCACGAGAATTTGCGTGTAAATAAACAATTCTTGCAACTCTCTCTTTTGAATCTGTTGAAGAATTATATATATAAGAACCAGCCTTTAAAGTTCCTGAATAAACTCTCACAAAAATTAATTTACCAACAAATGGATCTGTTGCAACTTTAAATGCAAGTGCTGAAAATTTTTCATTATCATCAGTTTTTCTTGCAATTTTTTCTTGACTGTGTTTATCAACTCCCTCAATTGGAGGTACTTCAACTGGAGATGGAAGATAATCAACAACAGCATCTAAAACTAATTGAATGCCTTGATTTGCAAGTGCATCTCCGCAAAGTACGGGATAAACCTCACCTTTTATAACTGACTCTCTTAATCCTTTTTTTATTTCTTCAATCGATAAATCATGACCATTTAAATATTTTTCTGTCAATTCATCAGATCCTTCTGCTGCCATCTCAACAACTTTTGCTCTAAATTCCTGTGCTTTTTCTTTTAGATCTTCTGGTATTTCAAATTCAACTTCTTTTTCTCCATTTTGTCCTTCAAATCTATATGCCTTCATTTTTATAATATCTACAATTCCACTGAACTCTCCCTCTGCTCCTATTGGAATTTGAATTGGAACAGCTTTCGTAGATAATCTTTTAAAAATAGAATCAATACTCATATAAAAATCCGCCCCCATTTTTGCCATCTTATTTATATAAGCTAATCTTGGAACATGATATTTATCTGCCTGTCTCCACACAGTTTCAGATTGCGGTTCGACACCCTGAGATCCATCAAAAACACAAACAGCCCCATCTAAAACCCTAAGAGAACGCTCAACCTCAGCAGTAAAATCAACGTGTCCCGGAGTATCAATAATATTAATTCTTTTATTATTCCAAAAACATGTTGTAGCGGCAGATGTAATTGTAATTCCTCTTTCTTTTTCTTGTTCCATCCAATCCATTTCAGCAGCTCCATCATGAACCTCTCCAATCTTATGTTTTTTTCCTGTATAAAACAAAACACGCTCAGTAGTTGTTGTTTTACCAGCGTCTATATGGGCAATAATACCTATATTTCTTGTATCTTCTAATGAATATTGTCTCGGCATAATGTTAAGTTTAAAGTATGAAGTTTGAAGTATTAAGTATACAGATCTTATTCATACTCGGTTTTAAATTTTAATTTAATTTAATTTTATTTTTAATTTAAAAAATCCTAAGTCCTATATCTTAGGCCCTAGGCCCCAATATTTATCTCGCAAAATGTGCAAAAGCTCTGTTTGATTCAGCCATTTTATGTACATTAATTTTTTTCTTCATCGCCTCACCTTCATTGTTTGATGCTGAAATTATTTCATCTGCTAATTTTTCTGCCATTGCCCTACCTTTTCTTGCTCTTGCTGAATCAATTATCCATCTAAATGCTAATACTTGTTTTCTTTCATTTGAAACAACAATTGGAACTTGATAATTAGCACCACCTATTCTTCTTCCTTTTACCTCAAGTGATGGGGCTACATTTTTCATTGCCAAATTAAAAACAGAAAGTCCGTCTTGCTTTGTTTTTTCTGAAATTATATCAAGTGATTTATAAACTATTGATTGGGCTACAGATTTTTTACCCATTCTCATTATATAATTTATAAACTTTCCAATAACCAAACTATTAAATTTTGGATCTGGATTAATTTTTCTTTTTGATTGTGCTTTACCTCTCATATATATATTAGCTGTCAGCTATTAGCTGTTAGCTCCTAATGGCTAACCGCTAACGACCGATAACTGTATTAATTATTTTTTAGCTTTCTTAGCTCCATACAATGATCTTCCTTGTTTTCTATTTTCAACACCCTGAGAATCATAAACACCCCTGACGATATGATAAGCAACTCCCGGTAAATCCTTTACTCTACCGCCCCTTACCATAACTATTGAGTGTTCTTGTAAATTATGACCCATTCCAGGAATGTAAGCTGTAATTTCTTGACCATTTGACAATCTTACTCTTGCAATTTTTCTTAGAGCTGAATTAGGTTTTTTAGGTGTAGTTGTTGTTACTTTTACACAAACTCCTCTTTTAAAAGGAGATCCTACCGAACTATATTTTTTTGTTCTTTTTAAAGTATTTTGTCTAAATTTAAGGCCCACGGCATTTGGTCTTCTTGCCTTATTTTTTCTTGGATTTTTTCTTAATTGATTTATTGTTGGCATTATTTTTGAGTGTCCAGTCAAGCGGAGTTTAATGAACTGGATAAATTAAAAAATTATGTTTATAAAATTTCCCACTAATACTAAAATAGGTTATCACAACTTATATAATTAGTCAATATTAAAAATCCAATGAAAAACTTATTCACCTTTCAAAAAATATACAAAGCATATCTTGATTGTCGTAAAAACAAAAGAAATACAAAAAATGCAATAAAATTTGAAATAAACCTAGAATCAG
>Ga0116177_10000036_pt1 | contig 89101 bp, 72 predicted proteins | sample AD_STIC10_MetaG_FD_89750 | JGI IMG/M metagenome (GOLD analysis project Ga0116177, IMG submission 89750) | Active sludge microbial communities of municipal wastewater-treating anaerobic digesters from USA - AD_STIC10_MetaG | ecosystem: Engineered > Bioreactor > Anaerobic > Digestate | place: USA... | reverse complement strand
CTTTGAATATCGGTACTTCGCCATCAGTGACCGCGTCGGCCAGCGTAAGTTGGACGATCTCGGTGACCCGCATTCCCGAAAGCGCGCCGATGAGCGGTATCCAATAGAACCCGTCGCGCAGGACCTCGTCCCCGGGGGTCATCCGACGAAGCTTCCCCGCACAGCTGGTGAAGAGCGGGCTGGAGAAAAGTACCTTCAAGTCAGCGTCCGAAAACGGTTCACGTTCAGTGAGCTTTTGGTTCTTGGGCGTCTGGACCCTGAGGTTTTGGGCGGGGGTGGCGTCGATGTAACCCTCGGCCGCCCAGAACGCGAATGCCGCCGTCACGCATCCAAAGTATTTCGCGGCCGTCTTCGCTGCTATTCGCTTTCCCTTCGGAGCGTCCCGGATATCGGCAAGACTCGCCCCAGTTCGGGGTTTCTTGCCCCACGTCAAGATGCAGTCGCGAAACTCGCGGATGTCAGCTTTGGTAATCTGCGCGACGGGCGTCATGGGGCCGAAAAACTCGGCCGCCAAGTCAAGAACCCGCTTGGTTTCTTCCTCGGTGCGCGAGGTCCAAGCCACGCCGGTTTTTGCCGCCACGTATTTGTCGATGGCCGCTTGAAACGCTGGACCCGTCTTCCCGTTGTGTGCAGGCACCGCTGACCGAGGCATGGCCTCATTGAACAGCGGGTCGGATGTTGAGAACGCCGCAAAGCGATCGTCCAACCGCTGCAGGAATTGCTGGCGCACCGCGATGGCGGCCCTTGCCAAGCCTTCTTTCACGAACTGCTGGCGGCCTGGGTCCAAGGCGTCGACCAGGATGCTGGTCCTTTCCTCGAAAGCCTTGATACCGGCAGCGACGATATTGCTGGCTCCGAGCAAGCGGTCGCCATCATCGGTGTCAAAGCTGTCTTCCTCAAGGGCATAGGTCAGGTCGACGATTTCGTCCTCGACGTACCCACGTATCTCTCGGCGGTCGGCCCATTGGTCCGTGCCACCAAAAGGACCTGGCCACCCGGCACTAGCAACGAGGTCACGGCCAAAGGCTCGCAGTGCCTCCTCCAGCTGGGCGTCGGTCAGCTCAGTCATGTCGACGAGTCGGGCACAAAGACGACGAAACTCGCTCCGACCGATCTCCGCGGCATGGCAGGCCGCGCGATAGTCGCGGGTTCGCAGCGACACGCGCACCTCGCGTCTGGAGAGGCGTTCCTGGGCGGATCGCGGGAGCTGAGCTCGGAAGTAATAGACGCCATCGCGCCGCTCTAAATGGGTCGGTCTACGGCCGGTCATCGGGCTCCTATCGGAACACCGAACCGTCTCACTTCCCACTCTTCCACATGGCCAGCGGTGAAAACAGCGCTAACTACTGGCTATTTTGCGGAACTGGCGGAGAGGGTGAGATTCGAACTCACGGTACCCGTGAAGGTACAACGGTTTTCGAGACCGTCCCGATCGACCACTCTGGCACCTCTCCGCGGGACGCGGGGGTATAGCATTCGAAATCTTAAAGGCAAGCGAAGGCGTGAAATAGCGCGAAATCGGCTTTTTGGCGGGCCTGGGAACGGTTGCGGCCAGCCTTCGGGGGTAGCCGTCGCCGTCACTCTGAGGCGCTCGCAAGACAGCGGGTTCGGGTCGATCCGTAGCTTGTCGAATGCGCTGACCGGCTTCAGCCCGCTCATGGGGGATTGCGGGCGGTCGGCGCCTTCACGGCTACGGTGAAGCAAGACGCTCAAGATCTCGACGATCAGGACCCAACCGCACGCGGGACAGCAGCCGCACGGTGACGACGGGTGAGTTGGGTCAGCCATTTGCGGATGGGGGCGTCCACAAACGTGGAGAGCACCCAGGAGACAACCACAACGACACCCAGGAAGACCACACCGACGATCGGTCCAAGGCTGGTGAGCGAGCCGGGGTTTGCCTCTTCATAGTAACGCAGGACCATCAGCAGCGGCCAATGGAAGACATAGACGGCGAAGGACATCTCGCCCACCCAGCGCATGAACGGATGCATGAAGCGCGGAGGCTCGACGCCCTGCCCGACCATCACGATGATGGGCCCGAACACGAGCACTGCGCACAGCTGGATGAAGGGCTTCATTTCACCCTCTGCCGGCATCAGCACCATCGGAATGAGGGCAAGCATCGGGATCAGCGCCAGCCAGCTGGTCCGCTTGGCGGGGCCCGTGGGCGAGCCGGCAAGACGGAAGATCAACACACCGGCGAAGAAGCCGAAGGCGGCCCTTGCCATGCCGATTGGCGCGTTGGCGAGCTCGGAGCCCGCGTCCGTGGTTCCGTGCGCGATCGAGAGAAGCGCCAGGATCAGGGCCGAGAAGACCACCGTGGCGATGAGGGCGCGGCGGGTGAGGAGCGGGACAATCAGGACGTAGATCACGTTGACCATCAGTTCGAACAGCAGCGACCAAAGTGGCACGTTGAACTTGAACAGATCGTCGTTGGTCCCGAGGCTCACGGCCGGGATCAGGAACATCTCCGGGACCAGGCGCGCGAGCATTGCTCCATGACTGATGTCGTCGTTGAAGAGTGTGACGCACGTGGCCAGCGTTATGTAACCAAGGAGGGTCGCCAGCATTGCAAGCGGCATCAGGCGGATGAGGCGCTGCACCATGAAGGTGCGAATATTCATGCCGGCGGCAAATCGCGGCTCGTAAGCATAGGCGATAACAAACCCGCTGAGCACAAAGAAGGCGTCGACCAGCGCGGGTCCGCCTCCGGTCAGGTTAATGCCGCCGAAGAATATGGCGCCGTGTCCCATGACGACCAGGACTGCGCCTACGCCGCGCATGCCGTCGAGTGTTGCAAACTGTCCGGTGGGAGTTTTCGACATTGCCCAAACCCTCTTGTCGCTTGCACGAAGCACGAGTCATACCAACCAGCGACCGCTCGGTGCCCTTCGGGCGTTCTCTGGCCCGTCGCGAGTTTTCAGACAGTGTCTGGCTTGCGCAGGCGGCTGCGCCGCGCAGTGACGCCTCTCCCCGCAGCGCTACGAGGCCAACCTGACCGCTTCCGCCGCCGTTCCGGACGCCTGGATGGTGGGAGTACGGCCATCGAGATCCTTGGCGATAAGTTGGGCAATCTTGTCGCCCTCACGTACCGCGTAGTTGGTGCCGCGATCTTCGGGATATACCTGCGCCATCGTCGACAGGAACACACCATCAATCGGGGTCCGCACGTCGGGGATCAGTCGCGAGTAGTGCTTCTCGACGATCGGCTGCGCATAGGGCGCGCGCCACACATGGTGACGGGTAACCCAGGAACGATCGAATTCGGGGAACATCCGCTGAATATAGGGAAGCGAGTATTCGAAGACCTGCTCCGGGGTCATCTGGTACAGGGCGTCAGACACCGGAAGGTATTTCGACAGGTAGACGATGTGGCGTCCACCGTAGGATTCGCGCGGCTCGAAATTGGTGTGCTCGATGATCCCCACATAAGGGAATGATGGGTCGTTGACGTTGAGCCAGTAGAGCTCGGAAAGACTGCGGGTCATTTCCAGGACAAGACACACATTGCCGAGATAGCGAATGCGGTTGAGGCTCTGCGCGTAGGCCGCGCTCGTGCCACCTTCCAGGATTTTCGCTGCGTGCGGCAGCGGCGTGGTGACCAGCGATGTGCGGCCACGGATAACGCCAGCGGAAGTCTCGACCTCCACAACGCCATCGCGTTTGTTGACTGATAGGGCTTCGGCGCCGAGCATCACCTTGCCGCCCGCCTTGCCGACATAATCGCCGATGTCGCGTGCGAGCTGGGCGAACCCGCCCTTGTAGTAGGCCAGCTCTTCTCCCCCGCCCTTGCCGCGGCTGCTGCCGCGTAGGGCCAGCTTGTTCCAGAACCAGACCGCCGACACATCATCAGCGTCTGCACCGAACTTCCCGATCAGGAGCGGCTCCCAGACGACCTTGTAGGCCGTTTTACCGAAATGCATGAGCAGCCAGTCCTTGGCGCTGATGTCTTCAAGCTTCTTCCAGTCCTTCACGCGGCGCACGGCCAGCGTGGCAAGGCCGGTGCGAATGCGATCAAGCAGCGGAATGGCGGTGAAGCGAAGCAGGTCCATCGGCGTGGAGAGGCGGAAAAAATTGCCGGAGTAGTACATGCCCGTGCGCGTCTGGCGCGTCACGATCTGGTCGCGGCGGCCGATGCGGGACGCAATGTTGTTGATGTGCGTGTCGCTGGTGAACCAGTGGTGGTAGAATTTCTCCAGCTCGTGACCGCCGACGTCAAAGCCGCTAGCAAGTCCGCCGAGCATGTGATCGCGCTCGATCACGGCGACCGTCTTGCCAGCATCGAGCAGCGTGAGCGCGGCTGACAAGCCGGTGAAGCCGCCGCCAACGATGACGCAGTCGTAGATGGTTCTATCGCCGGCCATTGCTATGCTCTTTTCGAGGATGAGGCAGTCGATGCGCTGCGAAATGTGACAAGTGAATTCAGCGAGAACTGGATCGCGAGGACCACAAACAGGGTCACGACCTTCGAGAACAGCGGGTCAAGATGGAAGACATCGACCATCGCCCACAGCGCGGCTGTGGAAACCAGGTAACCGAATGCGGCCACGCTGATGAAGGACAGGAAGCGACGCACCGGAGCATCCCGAACGCCGAATGTGATCGCGCGATTCAGGAAGAAGCTGAGGCAGGTGCCCAGTGCGTAGCCGATGATGTTGGCGAGCTGGTACCAGGTACCGCCAATGACCAGCAGCGAATACACCAGCAGATCGAGCGCGACGCCGCTTCCGCCACAGAGAGCGTAGAGCACAAGCTTGCGCAGGCCGGGCTGAAGGCGGTCCAGAAGGCTCATCGCATCGTCCGCGCGGCGGCAGAGGCCAGCTTGCGGCGTTCTTCGGCGACAAAGGCTGGCGGGCCCAGGACTTCGAGCACGAAGAACAGCGGGCGCGATTTCACTTCACCATAAATGCGTCCGACATACTCGCCGATGATGCCGAGCGATATGCACTGAAGGCTGCCGATCATAAGCGAGGAGATGAACATCAGCGTCCAGCCCGGCTCCCAGTCACTCGTCAGGAGGCGCATCAGGACGGCGTAGCCAATCGCGACACACGACAGGAGGAAGAGGAACGCGCCTGCCAATGTGACGAGACGCAGCGGGACGGTGGAGAAGGACACAACACCATCGAGCGCCAGCCCTATCATCTTGCGCAGCGGGTATTTCGACGTTCCCGCGAAGCGCTTGGCGCGCTCATAAGGGAGAGCAACCTGGCGGAACCCGACCCAGCTGGTCATGGCGCGCAGAAGGCGGTGGCGTTCGGTCATGCAGCGCAGTGCCAGAACGGCGCGACGATCCAGAAGGCGGAAGTCGCCCGTGTCGAGTGGCAGGGGCACTTCGGACAGCCGGTTGATGAAGCGATAGAACTGGCGGGCGCTCCAGATCTTGAAGCTGGATTCCCCTTCCCGCGAAGTCCGCTGGCCGTACACGACCTCGAAGCCTTCCCGCCACTTGGCGACCATCCCGGGGATGACCTCGGGCGGATCCTGAAGGTCGGCGTCGATCAGGACAACGGCGTCACCTTCGGCGTAGTCGAGGCCGGCGGTAACCGCGATCTGGTGGCCGAAATTGCGCGACAGGCGGATAACGCGGGCGTTTTCGCTCGAGTCCTGGATGTTCTTGAGCAGGGCCGCTGTCGTGTCCTTGCTTCCGTCGTCCACATAGATGATCTCGAACGTCATTCCCATGCCGGACAGAACGGCCATGAGACGTTCGTGCGTATGGGCGATGACTTCCTGCTCGTTATAGCAGGGTACGATCACGGACAGCTCGGGGCGGGCCTGATGCGCGGGAGGGATCTCCTGCGACGGCCAGTATGAAAATGCATCCCGGGTCATGCCGGCACTCCCCTGACGCGCACAGCTGGAGCTGCGCGGTCGCCTTCCTGGGTAACGCGTTGCGCTTTTCGATCACCCACCACTGCGAAGGTCGTAAGCACGCATGATGCCAACAGGCACAAACCCATCTTGACAGTCACCAGCAACAACGGCCCGCTGACCTTGCCCAGCAGGTAGAGGTTGATGATCGGCAGCGTGATCGGGAACGCCAGCCAGAGCATCGTCAACGACCAGGCGCCGGCGGCAGCGACCCAGCGCCATTTCGTCCGGGCGTTCTGGGCCCACCGGCGCCGAGCCAGCAACCATGAACCGATGAGTCCGGGCATCAGCATGAAGCAGTGCGGCGATTCCATCAGGGGGCCGCAGCTCATGGCAAAGCCAAGCACCGTAGCAGCCTGCACCATGTCCTGTGCGCTGCGTTCCTCCGCAGGAATAGCCGCAGTTCGAGATTTTCCGGTCACGCTGAAGTAGATGCCCACCACAGCGATCATCAAGAACGGGATCATGAGGAAAGGAATGATCGACGGTATTTCGACCCAGGGGATCGAAAACTTCGTCTCGGGTCCGAACAGGCGATGGAAGAGACCATAAAAGGTTTCGTTGCCGCTCTTGGCCACGTTCGGCCAGCCGGTGTGGAAGCCGGACGCAGTCACCCAGCCCTTCACTCCGCCAATGATGTCAGGAAGGAATGGCAGGAAAGAACCGACAAAGAGGACTGTCGCCGCTGTCAGCGTGGCGAAGGCCGCACGCCAGTTCCCCCGCCGCATCAGCCAGAAGACAAGGGCGCCGGTGAAAGGCTTGCACACAAAGACTGCGGCCCAGGCGACACCGCCTGCGATTGGTTTGCTCAGCGCAAAGAAGCGGAGGCCCAGGACAATCAGCAGCAGCAGCAGAAAGTGTGGCTGTACCTGGTACAGATCCGACCGCGTGATGTGACCGGCGAAAAAGAGGCTGAACAGAAGTACGACCCACTTCCAGGGGGTGCGATGGCCAAAACCGCGCATCAGGATTGCGATCGAGGCAAACAGGGCAACGACCCCGAGCGCCATCCATACAAGCCATAGGCGACCTTCGCCGAGCACGATGCGGACCAACGCGATGATCTCCGCCCAGAGCGGCGGATAACCGTAGACGTCCGTCGGATACTGGGCGCGATCGTACATGCTTTGGCCGTTCGAGAGGGCCTCGGCGGCATTCAGATAAACGCTCAAGTCAGTGTTATTTTTCGGCCACCAGGGTTGCTGGATGGCGAGCCGATCGAAGAGCAGGTAGGAGCCAAGCACCAGGAAGAAAGCTGCGAGCGGCCACGCGAACCGGTCCAGCTTGGCCATGAGGCGCTCGGGCAGCGTCAAACTGTTCATCGCTGTCTTACCACGCGGGCTAAGCACACATCCGGACGTTTGCGAGCAATCCACGTGCCACAGCGTCACCTAGCGCGGGCGCTCCATCGCCGTGATGGTTCCGCCTTGGCGAGTTCCACAGGGCCTTCCGCATAGGCTGGCATTAACCAAGCAAGTCCGAGCCCAACCACGCCAGCTCGAGCCACGCGGGCAGGCCACCTGGCAGAACGTAGAAGGTTGGCATCAAGGGCACGTTCTGATCCTCTGACGACTCGAGCGAGATTGGCGCCAGACGCGCTCCGTTTTGGCGCCATGGTTCCACAGAGGAGGGTGCGATGCCTGCGATTGGTAAACGGATTTCCACCGCGGCGTTTGCCATCGCCGTTGCCGGTGCATGTAGCCATGTCGCCGGCTCGCCTGTCGCCCCGACACCCGAAGGCGTCGGCCATCAGCCGACCACGGCCCGGGCGCGCCATGGCGGCTACATCTCGTGGCGCGAGCACATGATCGATGTCGGCGCGGACCTGCCCGTCCCGCTCTCCGGCGGCGACGGCCTCGCCATGGCAGATCTGGATGGCGACGGTTTTGATGACATCGTGACGGTGCACGAAAGCGATACCGAGTATGACGGCGAGGCGGACGGTTATGTCCGGATCGCCTTCGGGTCGGCCCGTCCAGATAGCTGGCACAACGTCACGCTCGCGGAAGGGCCCGAGGCCGGCGCGCCGGAAGACACGGACATCGCCGACGTGAACGGCGATGGCCTTCCTGACATCATCGTTTCGGCTGAACTCGCGCACCTGATCTACTTCCAGAACCCCGGCGCCGGGGCGCGCACGAAGCGTTGGGAGCGGCTCATACTGCCCCAGACGCTGGGCCGCGGCTCGTTCATCCGCGTCTTTTTTGCCGATCTGGATGGCGACAAACGCCCCGAAGCGGTGACCGCCAACAAGGGCGAGCAGAATCCTGACCCCAACACATCCCGGCCGACCTCGATTTCGGTGTTTCGGGTCAACGGCGATCCGCTAAAGGCAGAAAGCTGGAAGGAACAGGAGCTTGGACGCTATCTCGTCCCCCAGAATGCCCACCCGGTCGACATCGATTCAGACGGGGATATCGACATCATTGGCGGTGTTCGCGTGGGCCCGCGCATCGTGCTCCTGCGAAATGACCGCGCGGGCAGGTTCGAGGAAATCGCCATCACGCCGAGCGAAGCGGCATTCGGCGGTTTCAACTTCGCTTTCGCAGATATGAACGGGGATGGCCGCGTCGATATTGTCAGCGCCACCAGCGGCCGGGTCGTCTTCACGGATGGCCTCGCTTGGCTGGAACAGCCTCGCGATCTCTCGCAGCCATGGATTACGCACAGGATCGGGACATTCGGGCCCGACTGGATGGTCGGCATCGCGCTCGCCGATATCGACGGCGATGGCGACACGGACGTTCTCTCCGGCGGATATTCAGGGGGCGCGCGCGATCACGACGCGCACCTGCCGGTGGGAAGCGCGATGGGCCGGTTGGGATGGTTCGAGAACCCGGGCGACCCTGCGGGCGCCTGGACGCGCCACGACATCTCGCGCCGCGAGCGGGGCATGTTCGACAAGTTCATCGCCCGGGACCTTGATGGCGACGGCGATATCGATTTCCTCGGCACGCGGGGCAATTCCAATCCCTTCGACGGCGTCTACTGGCTTGAGCAGGTGCGCACGGCAGGGCCCGCCCCCGTTTTCACACCCGCCCGCTCGGACGACAGCCCGGAACGGACGCTGCCGGAGTGACCGGGGGTCACGGGCATTGACGCCCGTTTCGATTGGCCTACACCTCCATATTGTCGACAAAAAGTGAAACCAGGTGTGAGCCGACAGATGCCGAAGCGCCAGGCTGAGCCCCATCCCCCGGACAAGCGGGCGCAGTTTGACAGCAACCTTCCGCTCGACGTTGAGATCGCTAACCGGCTGATCCGCGAGATTATCGGCCTGAAGCTCGCGCCCGGTTCGTGGCTGCGCGAGCAGGAGATCGCCGCCCGGTTCGGCGTGTCGCGCTCGCCGGTTCGCGAGGCGTTGCGCCATATCGCCAAGCAGGGTTTCGTCGAGATGCATCCCTGGCGCGGCGCGCAGCTCGTGGAACTGTCGGGAGAGACCACCGTGCACGTCTTTGACATGCTCGAGGCGCTTTACGGAGTCGTTGCAAAACACGCCGCGCAATCGATGCCGGCCGAGCGATTGCCCAAGTTACATGCCTATCTGAAGCTCGCCGAACAAGTCGCGAAGCCGGGCGTGACGATGCAGGAACGCGTGCGGCTGTCGTTCGAGGTTGGCCGCTACATCGGCAAATGGGGAACAACTGCAAAGACCTATGAGGTTTTCACCCACGTTGGAAATCTCGCCATGTGGCAGCATCGCTTCATGCAGACGGAAGACGTTTTTGCTCGCCGCTCCATGGAGGTTCACTTCGTCATGGTGTCCGCCATCGAAACCCGGGATCCAGTCCGCGCCGAATGGGCCGCACGCACGATCGTCGACCTGAGCCGCGACCGGATCCTTCCTCACATTCCAGATTTGGCGAAAACCTAATCGATACCGGTAGGTAGCTTTCGCTTGACAATGTCCGCGCTAAATTGTCGACTATTCTCGAACAGTCGTAATGATCGGCGGATCAAGAAATCCAACGACATCACAGGGAGGCGGACATGAAGAAAATCGTTCAGGGCGCAGCTTTGATTGCCGCGATCAGCGGAAGCGCCGCCGCCCAGACACCCGGGCAACAACCTCCTCCGCCGCCCACCACCCAGGAAGCTGGCGAAGAAGACCCAGGTCGCGACGTTGTCCTCGTTACGGCGCGCCTTGTTGAAGAAGAAGTTCAGGACGTTCCTGCCGCCGTCACCGGACTGTCGGCACAGCAGCTTGAGGACGCCGGCGGCATCAAGGACATCCGCGACCTTTCCTATCTCCTCCCCGGACTAGCCTTCGTCGATACCGGCAACATTAACGCCGAAAACAACATCCGTGGTGGCGGCGCCGGCACGGCGCGCACGGCCGGTGTCGACTCTCCCATCGCCGTCCTGCGCGACGGCGCCTCGATCACCGGCGGCAACATCGGCGGCCGCACGTTCACACGCCAGGACCTGTTCGACGTCTCGCGCGTGGAAGTGACACGCGGCCCGCAGGGCGCTCTCTACGGCGTCAACGCGGTCGGCGGCGTGATGCAGGCGATCAGCCAGCGCCCGAAATCCGAACCCGGCGCCAGCGTGCGCACGACATGGTCGCCGGAGATTGAGCGCATCGGCATCGACGCCATCGCCAACATGCCGCTCACGGACACGCTCGGCGCCCGTATCGGCATCCAGATGGCCGACAAGTCAGGCGGATTCTTCAACAACGTGATCACCGGCAAAGCCGGCGATGTCGAGGAATACTGGGGCTACAAGGGCGTGGTGGAGTGGCAGCCGCTCGACTTCCTCAACGTCCTCCTCATTGCCGAAGGGTCGAACGAGGTCTCGCCCTCGAACGTCATCCGTGAGGTGGGCGTGAGGAACGATCCGTCCGCGCCGGCCGCGGAAGTGCCGCCGCCGGACATCGACGGGCCGTTCACTTACGGCATGAACGGCATCAACAGCAGCGAGCGCGAAGTCAGCAACTATAACGCCCAGATCGAATGGGACATGGGCTTCGGCACGCTGACGTCGACCAGCCTCTATCGCGAACGCACGACCGACTTCGCCTCCGACACGGATCGGACGGCGCCCGGCTATCCGACGCCGCAGCAGACGAACCTCCTCGCCACATGCGCCACGCGCTCGTGCGACACGATCTTCTTCGATCACACCGAGCTGACCAGCGAGGAGCTGCGCTTCTCCAGCGAGATTAATGACGCGATTTCCTACATTGTCGGCGCCAACATCCAGGGCCGCCAGACCGAGTTCACCACCGTCGTCGATGGCCGCACCACGTCGGCCGTCAACACGGCGCCGAGCGCGACAGCCAACCTCGGCCAGGGCGTCAAGGAAGAAGAGTTCCAGACCGGCGCGTTCGCCTCCATCAGCTGGCAGATCCTGGATCCGCTGACGCTCGATGCAGCCGTCCGCTACAACCATTCTGAGAAGAAGACCGACGCCTTCACCGTGCTGCGCGGCCCGGCGACCGGTCCGACGTCGTGCGTGCTCGTCTACAATGACCCGATCCGCGCGCAGATCGAACGTCCCGATTGCATGCGCAACCGCGCTCTCCTCGAGGAGACTTTCAACACCACCGCTCCCTCCGTCTCGCTCAAGTACGAGATTACCGAGGATCTGCGCGTGTTCGCCTCCGCGGGCATTGGCTATCGCGCAGGTGGCTTCAACGCGAACTCCGTGCTCGATCCGTCCATCCTCCCCACCTTCACGCCTGAGGAGAACACGGCCTTCGAGGTCGGCGCGAAGTTCGAAGTCCTGGACGCGTTCTTCACCGTCACGGCATTCGAAAACCAGTTCGACGATCTGCTCGTCACGGTCGACTCGACCTTCAACGCCGTCACCCGCAACTGGCGCTTCAACGCTGGCCAGGCAAAGACCCGGGGCGTCGATTTCGAAGTGTTCGGCAACGCTTTCCTCCCCGAAGGCTGGGGCCGTCTCGATTACAATGGCGCCGTCAACTACCTCACCGGCGACATCGATTCCGGGCCGTATGCCGGGCGCATTGTCGAAGGGTCGCCGGAGTGGACCTACACGGGCACGATGACCTATCGCAAACGCCTGATGGACGACTGGCGTTTCGTGGGATCGGCGTCCTATCGCGGCCAGCGTGGCGGCTTCACCAACACGACGCAGATCAACAACCTGGTCGACATGCCCGATCTCGACCTCTGGAATGCATCCATCGGCATCGAAAACGGCCAGTACCGGTTCGGCATCGAAGCGCGCAACCTGTTCGACGAAACCTATGTCACGCTGCGCGATCCGCTGCGCGATGTGTACGGTGACCCGCGCGAGATCAGGTTCACGTTCGCGATCGCCTTCGGTTCGGAAGAGCGCTCCGGCCGCTCGGTCGACTGATTGCAACGACAGGACCATGCGAATGATTCGAGCAATCGCCTGCATGGCGCTCCTCCTGCCGGTCCTATCCGCATGTGCGGAGGGACCGGCAGCCCTTCCCGCGGTCGAACTCAACGCCGCAGAGGGGTGCCAGAGCGCGATCAGCTACTCGACTTCAGAGAATGGCGTCAGTGTTTACGTGCTGAAGCAGGGCGCAGTGGTCTGCGAGAGCTATGCAGGCGAAGGCGGGCCGGACAAGGCGCATGAAATCTGGTCGGGCACTAAGAGCTTCACCGGCATCATGGCCGCCGCCGCCGCGAAGGACGGCATGCTGACGCTGGACGAGAAAGTGTCGGACACAATCACGGAGTGGAAGGCCGATCCTGTGAAATCGCAGGTGACGATCCGCCAGCTCCTGTCGCTTTCCAGCGGCATCGGAAATCTGGGTCAGCCGGGGGGACGGGCGCCGAGCTATGCATACGCCATCAAGACGGCGTTCACCGCGGCCCCCGGCGAGAAGTTCCAGTACGGACCGCAGTCCTTCCAGGTCTTCGGCGAGCTGATCCAGCGCAAGCTGAAGGCGCGAGGCACGCCGATGTCGTCGCGCGACTACCTCAAGATGCGCATCCTCGACCCGCTTGGAATGATGTGGGCCGACTGGCGTTCGACGCCCGAAGGCGATCCGATCCTCTCGCAGGCTTCCGTCTTCACGGCGCGCGAATGGTCGAAGTTCGGCGAGTTCGTGCGCAAGGGCGGCGTCTCGCCGTCCGGCGAAAAGCTGGTCGATCCGGCGACGTTCGAGCAGCTGTTCCATGGCAGCAAGGCCAACCCCGCCTACGGCGTCTCGTTCTGGCTACCACGCGCAACAACCGCACCCGACGTGCTGACCGCCAGCATCGACCTCACACGCCACAGCCACGAACTACCCGCCGACATGGTCGTGGCAGGCGGGGCGGGCAACCAGCGCATGTATATCGTCCCCTCTTGTGGACTGACGGCCGTGCGCCAGGCCGCGTTCGATCCTGCCGCAGCGCTTGCCGCCGGACCGAACCGCGCGCGGTCATGGTCCGACTTCACTTTCATAAAGAGCCTGCTGGACGCATACTGCGGGTAGCGCGCGGGAGTATGAGATGGTCGTGAACCGGCGGTTTGTCCTGCTTGGCGGCGCAAGCATAATTGCGTTGACCGGGTGCGTCACGGCGGGGCCGCACTTTGCATCTGCGGCCGCAGCGCCGATTGGCGAATGGCGCGCCTATGGCGCGGACGGTGCCTCGACGAAGTACTCTCCTCTCGACCAGATCAACCGGACAAATGCCGGCGATCTTCGCATTGCATGGGAATGGGCCTCGCCTGACGCGGCGATCATCACCTCCAATCCCGATCTCAAGCTGGCGCCCGGCGAATTCCAGGCGACACCGATCATGGCCGATGGTGTGCTTTATACATCGACGGCGATGTGCCAGGTGGCAGCTATCGATCCATCGACGGGCGCGACGCTGTGGCTGTTCGACCCGGAAACCTGGAAGCACGGACGCCCGACGAGTAAAGGCTTCCAGCATCGCGGCGTTGCCTGGTGGCGCGACGGCGAGGACACACGCATCTTCATCGCCACAGGCGACAACCGGTTGATCGCGCTTGATGCGAAGTCCGGAAAGCCCATCACCACCTTCGGCGCAAAGGGCGAGGTCGATCTCGGCACGGTCGGCCTGCAGCGTCCCGTGTCACGCGATCCTACCGACGTGTTCGGCTCCACTTCTCCGCCCATCATCTGTCGCGATACGCTGGTCGTCGGACAATACATCCACGACCGTAGCGTTCAGGACGTCATGCCCCCCGGCGATGTGCGCGGCTTCGACGTACGCACGGGTGCGCTGAAATGGACATTCCACATCATCCCCAAGGCGGGCGAGCCTGGCTACGAGACGTGGGCGCCAGGCACAGCCGAGAAGACCGGCAACGGCAATGTCTGGACGATGATGAGCGCCGACGAGGAACTCGGCCTCGTCTACCTGCCGACCAGCTGTCCGACCAACAACTTCTTCGGCGGCGAACGGCCGGGCGACAACCTGTTCGCGAACTCGCTCGTTGCTGTCGAAGCCGAGACCGGCAAGCGCCGCTGGCACTTCCAGATCGTCCATCACGATGTGTGGGACTACGACCTGCCCTGCGCACCCAACCTTGTCGACATCACCGTAGATGGCCGCCCCATCAAGGCCGTCGCGCAACTCACCAAGCACGGTTTCTGCTTCGTCTTCGACCGGGCTACTGGCGATCCCGTCTGGCCGATCGAGGAGAAGCCGGTTCCGCAATCCACCATTCGCGTGGAGCGCACGGCGCCGACCCAGCCCTTCCCCTCCAAACCCGCGCCGTTTGAACGACAGGGCCTGAGCGACAGCGACCTGGTCGACTTCACGCCAGAGATACTGGCCGAAGCGAAGGCCATCCGCAGCCAGTTTAACGCCGGGCCTCTCTTCACGCCGCTGGGCGAAACGCCAACGACCCAGCTGCCCGGCTGGCTTGGCGGAGCAAACTGGTGGGGCTCGGCCGTCGATCCGGAGACGGGCATTCTCTACGTCCCCTCGGTCACGACGCCGGTGCAGATGGCGCTGGACCAGTCTGGACGCCGCGTTGGCGAAGGTAACGCAGATACAGAGATCGCAGGCCGCGCCGGCGTTGTCGTTGGACCGCGCGACCTACCGCTGATGAAACCGCCTTACGGCCGCATCACCGCGATCGATCTTAACACGGGTGATCATGTCTGGATGCGCGCCAATGGTCCAGGCGCAACCGACGACCCGCGCTTCAAACCGTTCAACTTGGGGTGGATCGGCACCAACGCGCGCACCGGGCCGCTGCTGACGAAGACGCTGCTCTTCATGGGCGAAGGCCCGCACGATCCACGCTTCGCGAGGAAGGTGCTGCGCGCCTTCGACAAGGCCTCCGGCGATGTCATCGCCGAGATTCCGCTGCCAGACTACACACACGGGCCACCGATGACCTACATGTCCGGCGGCAAGCAGTTCATTGTATGCGGCATGGGCTTCCGCAACTCGCCACATCGGCTGGTTGCGCTGGCGCTGCCCTGATCATCGGAGGAGATCGTATGTCGGATTTTCCAGATCACCTCTCGCGCCGTGGCGCTCTTGGCCTTGCCCTGCTCGGCGCTGCAGCCGCCGCCGCTCCCAAAGCAATGGCGGCGCCGGGCGATGTCGCCATCAAGCACTACATCCCCGTCCGCCTGAAGCCGGGGATGGACCAGCTTGCGCTGGACCGCTGGTACATGACCTACCACGCGCCACAGGTGCGGCGCGCCTTCAAGGCTTGGCAGCGCAACTATGTTTCCTTCCGCTCCTACCTGCCGCCCGCAGAGGCGACCGCGCGCTATCCGATCTGGTACGGGCGGATGACGGAAATCCAATTCAACTCCATCGATGATTTTCGCGCGACACGCCCGAACAACATCTATGGCGCGCTGCAGTCCTTCACGCCGCCGCCCGGCGGATGGGCGGCAAACACGCTGTTCGACACCGAGACGTCGACCGTGCCCGTCAATCCGAACGAGCTGCACCTCTCACTCGATACGCCGCCAAAGGAACTGCCCTATCTGCGCTGGATCGTCTTCTACAAACTGCCCGCAGGCGTCTCCGCGGAAAGCTGGGACCAGTGGTTCAAGGACGTGCACGCGAAGGAATTGGTGAAAGCTCCGGGCCTAAAGCGCTTCGGCAGTTACAAGACGGTCGCCGATCAGACCTATCCACGCGTCGCCGAGTTCTGGTACGACGACTATCCGGCATGGCGCAAAGCCTTCCTCGACCCCGCGCCGAAGTTCACAGCACCGGCATGGGGCGGCGCCTTCCCGTTCGCCGAGACAATCTCGATGTTCGTGGGCGAAAACCCCGATGTCGACTTCGTGCACGACGACCGCGTCATTCCCTGAGACGTTCTGCCGTCTCCTGCCCGTCACGGAAGGAGACGGCTGCAAGGGTTCTCAGAACCCGACCTGCACGCCGATGCGGGCTTCGTGGCGCTCGTCATCGCCGAAGCGGCCCTGATAACCCGCCGTCAGGCTGGTCGAGCCACCAAGCGACCACTCGAACCTGGCGCCTGCATATGGCGACGTGTGGTCGCGCGCATCGCCCTGGAGATCAACGGAGGCGCTGCTAGCCGCGAACGTCACCGGTATGATGCGGTCATCCAGCGCCGAAGTGTGGCGGAGGCCGACATCGAACTGGAGCCATGCGGCGGTTCCGCCGAAGTCGAACGCCGTGCCGGCATTGAGACCAGCCTGCAGGCCCATCGTTTCGAACGTCAGCTCCGGAAGTTCGAGGCGCAGCGGGCTTGAACCCGATTCCGTGTAGGTGTCCTGCGTCTGCGACAGATAGCTGGCCTGCGCTCCGCCGCCGAAGGTCCATCCGCCGGACTCTCCGAACATCGCATCCGCAGAGAGGAAAGCGCCGGTAACGACAGAATCGGTGTCGCCTGCAACGCTGTCCGAGAAAGAGTTGAAGCTGACATTGCGGACTGTGCTCTGGTCGAGCGAGCCGTAAAGGATGCCCGCGCCGATGGATGCGGCATCGAGCCGGTAGCGCCCGAACACGGAGGCGAGCATGCCGTCCTGTTGTCCGCCTCCGCCATCGCTGCCAAGCGACACATCCCCTTGCGACCAGCCGAGCGAGACACCCGCATCGATACGATCCGTGAGCGGTCCGCGCACGCCGACCGAAATACCTGAGCTGTCGTGATCGTACGCCAGTGTCTGCCCAACGGCATCGCGCGATCCGTTCGCTCCGAAGGTTTCGGCCCAGGCGCCATTGCCCTGACCGGGACGCAGGGCTTGGGCTGAGACCGCGTCGGCAAAGCCCATCACCGTGTCAGACGCCGCAAGCGCCTGGCTGTTGAAGGTCGACGGCCGCGCCGTGAGGACCGACGGCGCCATGATCGAGGCGTTCGGCTGATAGATGACCGACAGCGGCAATTGCGCACCGACAGTTTCGATGTTGGCGAACGTGCCGGATACCCCGCCATTTGCGATCAGGAATGTGCCGCCGGTTCCTTCAGCGCCGCCAAGCGAGATGAAACGAAGCGTGCCTCCGTTGAGCTGGGCTGTGCCCGACACATTGAGCAGGTCGATCCCGCCGGCTGAATCAAACTCGATCTCGAGGATCGAGTTCGCGTTGTGCACGTAGTTGCCCTGCACATTGAGCGTTCCGATCGAGTTGCCAGGCGCGACCGTGCCGTTGTTGGTCAGCGTGCCGGTCACCTGCCCCACGCCGTTCAGGATGCCGCCTGCGCCAACGGTGGCGTTGCCGGTCATCGCTGCGTTCAGCCGCACGCGCCCCGCATCGACCAGCAGCGATCCGACCGAGAATGCGCTGGAGAATGTGAGGTCGCCCGCGCCCGTCTTGCGGAACGTACCTGGACCCGAGAGTGCATTGGCGAATGTGAGGTTGCTGGCGTTCGCCATTTCGAACGTGGCGCCAGTGGCGATGCTCACCCCGCCCGTACCTATGGCCGAAGTGTTCGCCACACGCAGGGTTCCTGCCGACACAGCCGTGCCGCCTGTGTAAGTGTTGGCGCCCGTCAGTACGCCAATACCCGAGCCCGTCTTTACGACCGCGCCCGCGCCGGTGATTGCGTTGCCGAAGGTAACGTCGCCGAGGCCGAGCAACGCGCCGGAGTTGACGGACACACCGCCGCTTCCAAGCGCCTGACCATGCGTTGCGATGATGGCGCCGCCGTTGATTGTCGTACCGCCGCTGTAGGTGTTGGCCGTTCCGATGGTCACACCGCCCGCACCGGTCTTGAGCAGCGCCCCATCGCCCTGGATCAGGTTGGCCAGCAGCGTGTTGGTCGTATTCGACACGTCAAGCACCGTGCCCGCCGCAAGCGATACCGCGCCCGTGCCCAGCGCCTGTCCGCTGGTGACGCGAAGCGTACCGCCCTGAACCGTCGTCCCGCCCGAATACGTGTTTGCGCCCGTCAGCGTGCCAGTGTTGTTGGAGGTTTTCAGAACTGTGCCAGCGCCCGAGATGTTGTTGGCTACGGTTACGCCGCCAAGGCCCAGTATGCCGGCCGCATTGACCAGAATGTTGCCCGTGCCAAGACCCTGGCCATTGTTGAGGCCGACACGGCCCTCATTGATCGCAGTCCCGCCCGTGTAGGTGTTGGCGTTCTGGATGATAAGGTCGCCCGCCCCTTCCTTGATCAACTGGCCGTCCCCGGTGATCAGAACCGAGCTGACCTCCATGGCAGTGTTGTCAACCGTGAGCGATGCGCCCTGCGCTGTCGCCACCGGACCTGCGCCGAGCGCTGCGATGGTGTTGACGGTGACGTTGCCTCCCACAATGTCGAGACCGCCCGAGAGCGTATTCGCAAGCAGCAGAAGATTGCCAGCGCCCGACTTCCGCAGCATGCCGGCTCCAGAAATCGCCTGACTGAAAGTGGTGTCCCCTGCAATGCTGAGATCGAGCGCAGCGTTGAAGTCGACGACAATGCTACCAGAACCAAGACGCGACAGGTCCGACACTCGCAGTGCGCCGCCCATGATGTGCGTGCCCCCGGTGTAGGAGTTGGCGCCGTCGATGGTGACCGTGGACGTGCCGGTCTTGACGAGTTGCCCGTCCCCCAAAATGTTGTTGCTGAAAGACGCGTCGCCGACGCTGCGCGCAATCTCCAGCGTGGCTCCGGCAGCAACCTGCAGGCCTGCTGCGGCGCCGATGTTATCCGTGCCGCCAACCGCGAGTGTGCCACCATTGATGGCCACAACTCCGGCCAGGCTGTTGTCTCCGGTGAGTTCAGCGCGACCTGTGCCGTTCTTCACGAAGGCGCCGGCGCCCTGAAGTTGAGCGCCAATGGTTGTGTCCGCGTTGTTGACCACCAGAAGAGAGGCGCCAGCCTGAATGTCGACCGGCCCTGAGCCAAGTGCTGTGCCGGCAGCGACCTGGATGGCGCCGTCCTCGATCACAATGCCGCCCGTGAGCGTGTTGACGCCAGTAAGCTCCGCCGTGTTGTTGGCCGTCTTGATGATCTGGCCGGCGCCGGTGACGTTGTTCGCCAGCGTGACGCCACCAATGCCGAGGATCGCGCCCTGCGCGACATTGATGTCACCCGTGCCGAGGCCCAGGCCGTTATTGAGGCCGATGCGACCCGCGAGGATCTGCGTGCCGCCGGTCCATGTGTTGGCAGTGGACATCACGATCGTGCCCGAACCATTCTTGATGAACTGGCCGGCGCCGGTCATCAGCGGTGTCGAGAAATTCTGGTTGCCGGGGCCTGAGTAGTCGTACATCAGCGCGCCGCCGGCATTGGCGACCACACCACCGGTTCCCAGTGCATCGAGGTCGGTCACGCGCAGGATGCCACCATTGATCTGCGTACCGCCGGTGTAGTCATTGGCCACGTTGGCCAGCGTGAGCAGGCCGCTGCCGACCTTCCGAACGGTGCCGTCGCCGGTAACGAGGTTTGCAAAGTCGCCGCCCGCGGCACCGAAGTCGAGTTCGAGGAAGGCGTCGCTGCCAACATCAACGGCGCCGGTGCCGGCGGCGCTGGCGTTCGTCAGCAGGAGCATGCTGCCAGAGTTTGTGACGAAGGTGCCGCCGGAATAGGTGTTGATGCCGGACAGGGTCGCGCGCGACGTGCTGCCGCCGCCACGCGCGTAGATCTGGCCAGAGCCGCTGATCTGGTTACCGATGGTGGAGCTGGACAGGAGCATCGTGCCATTCTGGTTTATGACCTGTCCAACACCGAACGCATTGTCGTTCTCGACTATTGCGGTGCCGGTCAGGAGGAACGTGCCGCTGAACCCGGAGTTGTCCGCCGTGATCTCAACGGGCGAGCCATCCAGCTGAAATTCACCGGTTCCCTGAAGTGTCTGGCTCAGTGCCGGTGCGAACTGCGAAGCGCCATAGCGCAGGGAAGCGCCGCTCGCGATGTTGATTACCGCGTCGGTAGTCATCAGCGAGCCCAGCTCGAACTGGCCGACCCGTCCGCTGTTGAGGTCAAAGCGCGCGAACTCTCCGGAGCCTCGGAAATCCAGCGTATCGGTGGCGCTGCCAAAATAGGACAGCAACTCGATTCCCTCGACAGCGAGTGTGAGGTTCTGGGTACCGAAAATCTGCATCGAGTCGTTGGCGCCGTCGGAATCGATGATCTGGCCCACAGCTCCGCCGGCGGCGCTGAAGCTCGCGCCGATATTGACATAGTAGATGTCGTTCCCGCCGGTGTCGGTGACCAGCAGGCCGTCATTGCGTGCGCTCAGCGCCCCACCAAACGCGTATTGATTGTCTCCGAGGCCGCCGGCGATGATGCCGTTTCCTGTGGCTGCGCCGAAAGCGGAAACCGTCGACCCGTTGGAACTTTCGAACCGCGCGCCATCGCCGGACAACGAGATCTGCTGTGTCGTCAGCGAGCCGCCAAGGACCGCAATCAGGGAGTTCTGGCCCGAAACGCCGAGGCTGAGGTTCGAACCCGTACTGTTCGAGAAGAGGACCACACTGCCGTCGCCTGTGCTTCCAAGACTGGAGTTGCTCAGGCTCGCATTGCCGAAAATGTTGATCTGGTTGTTGGTGCTGTCGAACGAAGTGATTAGCCCGGACGCATTGGCGTTGATGTTGACAACAATGTTGTCCGCGCCTGGGGCATCAACCAGAATCTCGTTGGTGCTGGTCCCCGAACAGGAAACCGTAGAATTTGAGGTGATCGCGTTCAGCGACACCGGCTGGTTGGCTCCGTCAACCGCGGTGCACTGCGCGCTTGCCGCCGGCGCCGCAAGGATCGGGAGCAGTGAGCCTGCCGCGAGCAGGCCAAGCTTGGAGGAAAGGCTGAGGCCTTCGCGGGCCGACTTGCGGGTTTGGGATTTCGGTTGGACGCCACGAACGGTCGACATGCTTACCCCTGCGTTGATGCGATGGGGTTGGCTTGTCACCGCTGCTGAAAGCGACCCATCCCCTCATGCGAGGGGAGGCGCGCGGGCCTTGTCTGTAACGCCTTGATGTCGAGCCGAAATCTGCGAAGCGCCGGTCAGGCGCCAGGCGCCTTTCCAAGGTCGATGAGGCGCGCGCGCAACGCCTCGTAGACCGCCTCGCCCCGCGAGTTGACCGACAGCTTGCGATAGATGCTCTGCAGATACTCTCCGACCGTGAAATGGGAGATGCCCATCTCGCGCGCGACCTCTTTGCGCGCCAGTCCCCGCGCAAGGTGCTGAAGCAACTCCTTTTCCCGGGGGCTTAGCGATGGCGCATCGGCAGCTGGTTGCTGGCGCTGCTCTGCGCGGACAAAGCTGAGAAGGTGTCCCGCAGCGCGGGCGCTGATCGGCGTTTCTCCGGCCAGCGTTTCACGCACATGCGCCAAGACCTGATCGTCCGGCGTATCCTTGAGGAGATAGCCGTCGGCTCCCGCACGGAATGCGCCGAGTACGCTGGCCCGGTCCTCAAACACGCTGATGACCAGCGCCTTTGCCTCGGGGACATGCACCCTCAGCGCGGCGATCACTTCAATGCCATGTCCATCCGGCAGGCCAAGATCGACCAGCGCAAGCTGCGGCCCGCGCGTAACGAGACCAAGGCCCTCTGCAACCGACCCAGCTTCCCCCAGCACTTCGAAATCTCCCGCACCGGAGAGGATGCCGCTCAGGCGCCGGCGCAGGATGACATCGTCGTCCACGACGATGGCGGTGAATCGCTTTCCTGTTCCGTTGACTGCCTGTGTCATGCGACGTCGCGATCTCTGGCTGCAGCGCCCAGGACAAGCCGAACCGTCGTTCCACCAGCATCGCTCTTCAGGTCGAACTGCGCGCCAATGGAAGCTGCGCGCGCTTTCATGTTGGCAAGACCCCGTCCTTCGCTGGCGCCGGATTCTATGCCGCCGCCATTGTCCGTCAGAACGATCTCCACCTGCCCTGCCGCATTAAGAGCCGCACTCAGCTCGAGCCGGCTGGGGCGCGCGTGTCGGATTGCATTCGCGACCGCCTCCTGCAAGATTCGCAGCACCTGCAGGGTGCCACGCGGACCAAGAACCGCGTCTTCCGGATCGAGATCGATCCGCGACTGGAACTCCGCCTTGATCGCGTTGGTCTGCGCGCGCACGCGATGTTCGAAGCCTCGCAGCGCATCGGCAACGCCCTCTTCGGCCGAGTCGAGCGAGTCAACGATCAGGCGCAGGTCGGAAATGCTGGTCTGCAATGCGGTTTCCAGCCCCTCGGAATCCAGCTGCCTCGCCTTCACCTGCACCGCCAGCCCGAGCAGCTGGCCTCCAATCCCGTCATGCATGTCGCGCACGATGCGCTGGCGCTCTTCCAGCAGCACGGCGCGCTTCTGGACGTCCTGTTCGCGTGCGAGGCTGCTGCGGAGTTCAGCTTCGCGCTTGTCGAGTTCGGCGCGTAGAATGTCGTTGGCCGATAAAACAGTCCTGCGAGCTTCGGTAGCCTCGCGCGCGAGTGCGACGACCATCGACAGGCCAAGCAGGCCGCCTACGATAGGCGACCAGCCCAGCGTCAGCTGCAGCCCCGCATCAAATGGCGAGGTCAGCGGGAAGATCGTTCCCAGCCGATCGATCACGAACGCGCTGATGCAGAAGGCGAGGATCGATCGCTCGAACCAGCGTGCGCCTCGGTCTCTGACGAGGCCGTGCGCGAGCAGGACAATGGCAGCGCCGCCGACCACGATCACGACCCAGAACGAGCCGTTGATCATCTCCCGGAACCAAGCATTGCTCGGCCCGATCCAGATTGCGCCCGCCATTGCCGCCAGGCAAACGCCAACCGCCGCGAGCCAGGCAATCCAGGAGCGCCGCATCCATTTTACGGGCCGGCGCTGGTCGAGAAGGACGTGTGTCAGGACAGCAAGCGCGATGAACAGGTTGGACAGCACGTAAAGGAAGATCGTCACTTCCAGCGAAAGCGGCACGGGCGGACTGAACGTGAGCAGGTAGGTGCTGAACCCGCACGTCGCCAGAAGGGCGACCAGCGCCATGATCCTCGGCCGGTCCTCGGCCGGCCAGCGCACGACGAGGCAAAGCAGTATTGTGAAGGCGAGTATGGCGAGTCCGACCAGGGCCATGTCGGTCTGCAGCAGAGTTTTCCATCGATAGTTTTCGGCCAGCACTTCGGAAGGTCCGATGGCGAACTCCGACAGCCATTGCGATCCGAAGTTCGGCGTATCCAGCGCCAGTACGTTAGCCCCCTCCAGAACGCGATCTGGCGGAAGCATGACATAGCCGGGCTCGGACGTGACCAGCCCCTTGAGCTTCGGCAGCGCAGAGAGCGACTGAACCACCTCCCCGTTGAGACGGATTTCGTCGATCGAATTGCGCACGGCAAGGAACAGGGAAAGCGTTTCTGCCTTGTCCTTCGCACTGGATGGCGCGTCGAACGGGATGAGGAAGCGGACACGCGGCGCCTCACTTTGCTCGCTCACCAGATAACCGACGGGTGCATGCCGAAGCGGGGCCAAGTGGGTTGCGCCGCCCTCGACCTGACCGTCCGCGCCGATGAACTGGTAGGAAACAGCATCGCGATGGTCGATCGCGACGGGTCGGGCGGCGCGCTCCGCCGCGTGCACCGTGGGCCAGAACATTGCCTGCCAGGCCAGCAACACACCAACGACGGTCAGCCACGTCCACAGCAGGACGCGCCCGTGCGAGGCCCCGGTTCCTGTCGCGTCACCCACTTCCCACCTCGACCGCAATTGCGAATGCCGCCAGCCCGATCCAGAGCGAGCCTATTCGCCTTCCCCGCCCGCCCCAACCGCCAACTGCCCGCCGCCCTGTCGAGCGACCGGCCCCCTGCAGATGAGGGGGACTGTGGAAATAAGCCGGGATTTCGACGCGAGGTACCCCCCTCATTCGAGGGGGCGCCGGGGCGACGTGAGGCTGTGCCTTCCCGCTAGTGTTCGCAGGCCGGAGCTATTGCCTGCGGAAGACGCCCGTGTGGCGGCCCCAGTCCATGACCAGGTCAGGCCACGCAGAGCGGGGATCTGCCTCGATGCCGCGCAGGCCGAAGCCATGGCCGCCGCTGTCGAAGACGTGCAGCGAGGTTGTCACGCCTGCCTCGCGCAGCGCCTCGAACATCATCAGCGCGTTTTCCACCGGAACACTTTCGTCATCGGCCGCATGAATCAGCAGGGTTGGTGGCGTCGTCGACGGCGGCGCAACCTCAAGCGAGTAGCGGTCGACCATCACCTGTGCTGGCGCATCGCCGATGAGGTTCGTTCGTGACCCTGCATGCGCAACTCCCGCCTTCATCGACACGACCGGATACATCAGGGTAACCGCATCGGGGCGCGCGGAGAGCTTGTCCGCCTCGTCGCTCGGCTCGTAAACCAGTGCATCGAAGCGCGTGGCGAGAGAACCCGTCACATGCCCACCGGCGGAGAATCCCATCACCATCACGCGCGCTGGATCGATGCCGTCGGCGGCTGCACGCGAGCGGATGAGGCGGATTGCGCGCTGTGCGTCCTGCAACGGCGTGTCGGATCCCGCCGCCCATCCCTGATGCGGCAGGCGATGCTTCAGCACGTATACCGTGGCGCCCTGGCGCGAGAACCAGCGGGCGCCCTCGAAGCCTTCCTTGTCGATCACCACCCAGCGATAGCCGCCGCCCGGGATGATCAGGATCGCCGACCCATCCGGACGTTGGGGCCGGAACACCGACAGCGTCGGCCGCGTCACATCGTGCGCCGCGCGATCGACAAGGCCGAAGGGATTGTCACGATCAACCACATGCTCCGTAAACGTCACGCCTTCTCCGCCCGGCGCTCCGCCCGGCCAGAGTTCGATCTCCAGGTCAGGCGCGCGGCCGGGATCGACCAGGAAGCCGGTCGCAACAGGCTTCAGCGGATACGAAATGATAAGGTCGAGCGGCGCTTCCCCCACCTGCCGGATGCCAACGACGGCGCCGTCATAGAGATAGGCTGCCATGCCCGCCGTCAGCGTTCGCCTCTCGCCGTCGGAGACGACTTCACCCTCTCCCGCGAGCACGTAGTAGACTTCGTCGTGGTCGATGGGATGCTCGCCTATCGCCGACCCCGGATGCAGGACGCGGCGCCTGAACTCCATCGTGCGGTCCGGCGCCATATCGCCGATGCGATAGGCCGTGCTCATGCCGATGGCGCCATGGGGCGGCGGCTGGTCAACGGAAACATCGCGCTGGTCCACGACCACCATGCGGGGCGCGGCTGAGGCGGCGTGTGACTGAGCCGGAAAATTTCGCGAAACTTCATGAACAGCACACGCGCTGGCAACGAGTCCTGCCATCACCGCAGCCAGAAGGCCAACGGCAGCGCGCATCCGCATGGCGTTACTCCCTACTTGAAGAGGCCCGGCAGGGTCAGCGACAAGGCCGGCCAGAACGTCACCAGCATCAGCGCGAGCACCAGCGAGCCATAGAACGGCCAGATCGTCTTGAGCGCCGTCTCCATCCGCGTCTTGCCGATGGCCGACGCCACGAAGAGGACCGAGCCGACCGGCGGCGTCACCAGCCCGATGCCGAGATTGAGCATCATGATGATGCCGAAGTGCACGGGATCGACTCCCACATCTACGGCAACGGGCAGCAGGATCGGCGTGGTGATGATGATCAGAGGCGACATGTCCATGAATGTGCCGAGCAGCAGCAGGATCACGTTGATGATCAGCAGCACGAGGATCGGGTTGTCGGTGATCGACGTGATCAGGCCCGCAAGCTGGCTGGGCGCCTCAAGGATCGCCAGCGCGTGTCCGAACGCGGTCGCCGCTCCGATGATCAGCAGCACCATCGCGGTGATTCGCACCGACTGTGTGGCGGCTTGGCGGAAACGCGTCCAGCCCAGTGAGCGATAAGCGAATGTCCCGATGACGATAGTGTAGACCACCGCGATTGCCGACGACTCTGTTGCCGTGAACATGCCCGACAGGATGCCGCCCATGATGATCACCGCGGCGAACAGCCCCGGGATCGCCAGCAGAATCGCGCGCAGGAACGGAGCCCATCCGGGGAACACGCCGCGCGGATAGCCGCGCTTCACGGCCACCAGCCAGCTGACCAGCGCCAGCAGGAAGGCCGTGAGGATGCCGGGGAAGACGCCCGCGAGGAACAGGTCGCCGATCGAGACGCCGATGCCGCTCGCTGCAGAATAGATGACCATGTTGTGCGATGGCGGGATCAGCAGGCCGACGATAGCGGCCGTCGCGGTCACGTTGACCGCATAGTCGTCTCCATAGCCCCTCGCCTTCATTGCCGGCATAATTGTCGAGCCGATGGCCGATGCGCTGGCGATAGCCGAGCCGGACACCGCGCCGAACAGCGTCGATGCGCCGACGGTCACGACGCCAAGGCCGCCGCGCGAACGACCGAATGCTGCTTCGGCGATCTGCACCAGCCGGTCCGCGATGCCGGCGCGATACATAAGATCACCGGCGAACACGAAGAACGGAATCGCCATCAGCGAGAACGTGCTGACGCCCGCCGCCATGCGCTGGAAGACGACGACCAGCGGGATATCCAGCGCGATGAAGCAGGTGATCGACGCGCCCATCAGAGCAAATGCCACCGGCACGCCGATCGCCAGCAGGACAAGAAGCACACCCATCAGGATTGCGAGTTCCATCAGGCGGCATCCCCGGCTTCGCTGGACTTGGGCGCTTCGCCCGATTCAGGCGCGACCAGCTTCTCGAGTGCAAATACAAAAATCAGCGCGCCGGAAATCGGCAGGCCCAGATAGGCAAGGCCACGCGGTATGCCCAGCGAGGGCACCGTGTGGCTCCAAGTGCGCAGAACCAGCTCACCGCCGAGCACCAGCATCGCCAACCCGCACGCACCGACAACCAGAGAGCCCGTCGCCTGCAGGACGCGGCGCGTGCGTGGCCCCACAGCTTCCTCCAGCGCGACGATGCGGATGTGAAAGCCTTCACGCACCCCCGCAGCCGCCGCGAGGAACGCAAACCAGATCATCAGCACCTGAGCCGCCTGCTCCGTCCAGGACGGGCTCGAAGAAAGGATGTAGCGACCGATCACCTGCCAGGCGACCACAGCCGTCATGATCACGAGGCCGGTGGCCGCAAGTCCGATCAGGAGGCGCGAAGCCGCAGCCGAGAGGCGCCGGAACGGATGCGGTGTCATGACGCCATCCCTTCGATTTCGGCGACGATGCGCTTCTGGAATGGCGTCGTTACGAAGCGGTCGTAGATGGGCTTCATCAGACCACGAAACGACTCGCGGTCCGTGACTTCATTCTCTTTCACGCCAACCGCCAGCAGGCGGCCGCGCGCGCCCTCTACGCGCTCGTCCCACAATCGCCGCATGAACGGCACGCTCTCGGCCGCGCAGGCCATGACGATCTCGCGGTCTGCACTGGACAGCTTGTCCCACCGCGCCTTCGCCATCAGCAAGACTTCGGGCGTCATGGTGTGCCGCGTGAGACTGAAATAGGGAGCAGCCTCGAAATGCCGGCCGGATTCGAATGACGGCCAGTTGTTCTCGGCCCCGTCGATCACGCCCTGGACCAGCGACTGATAGACCTCGCCCAGGTCCATGGGCGTTGCGTTGGCGCCTGTCGCGTTGATCGTCTCGACTGAAAGATCAGAGTTCGGCGAGCGGATCTTGAGGCCCTTCATGTCGTCGGGCGTGTAGATCGGCCGCTTGGTGTTGTAGAAGCTGCGCTCGCCTGAGTCATAATAACAGAGACCGATGAGACCATGCGGCTCGAGACGGTCGAGAATTGCGCGACCCGGTGCGCCATCGAGCGCGCGGCGCATGTGGTCCTTTGACTGGAAGAGGAAGGGCAGCGAGGGAATTGTCGTATCCGGCTCAATCGAATTGAGCGGAGACATGAAGACGCGATTGAGGTCGAGCCCGCCAAAGCTCGTGATCTCCAGCGTATCGCGTTCGGAGCCGAGCTGGCCGCCTGCGTAGACCTTCACGCCGAGCCGTCCGCCTGTCCGTTCGAGGAGAAGCCTGCCCATCTCCTCCACTGCCTCGACCGTTGGGTAGCCAACGGGATGCGTGTCGCTTGAAAGCAGGAGTCGCGGCCCAGACCTGCCGCAGGCGGCAAGCCCGAACGCCGCCAGGCCGCCCGTCGCTGCTGCGCGGCGCGTGATTGTGGGCAGTGGACCTGGCGTTGACGCCATGGCTTTGGTTTGCCTTCCCTTTTGGCCGTGTCGTGCGCCCGCGAAGGCGCCACACCGCTCGATCTCTGTCGATATGGTAACCGGTGTCAGACGAAGCGCAAGCGGGTTGGCGAGGCTCGGGCGCGGTCATTCTTTTCGCAGTTGCAGCATAACGCGGTACATTTACCCAACGGCAGGCGTATTAATTCAGGCGCAGCGCCAAAAAAATGCGTGTCCGTAGGAAACCGGTGTCATTTTTCCTTGCGCCCATGGTAACCGGTAGCTATCGATATGGCATCGAGGGTGGGGAACCTCATCCCACACACATAAGCCAGGCCTGCATCGATGGGCGCGGCACATTAGGGAGCGGAACAATGGCTCATTCGAGCAACTGGACATCGTGGACCCGGCTCGGTGCTGGCGTCTCTCTGCTGACCTTGTCGTCGGCTCTCTGCATGGCGGCTCCGGCCGTGGCGCAGGAACAGCCGCCCGCAGCCGACGATGTCGTCGTCGTCACAGGCTTCCGCGAAAGCCTTGCGGCCGCCATCGAAGCCAAGCGCGTGGACGCTGGCATCGTCGATGTCATCACCGCCGAAGACATCGCCGACTTCCCTGATCTCAACCTTGCTGAATCGCTCCAGCGCGTTCCCGGCGTGCAGATCGACCGCGATGGCGGCGAGGGCCGCACCATCAACGTCCGCGGCCTGTCGTCCGACTTCGTCCGGGTCCGCCTGAACGGCATGGAAGCCCTGGCCACCACCGGCGGCCGCGACGGCCGCCAGAACCGCAACCGCGCGTTCGACTTCAACGTCTTCGCCTCGGAACTGTTCAACTCGATCAAGGTGTCGAAATCGCAGTCGGCCGAAACCGAGGAAGGCTCACTCGGCGCCACGGTTGATCTGACGACCGCGCGCCCGTTCGACTATGACGGCTTCACGATGGCTGGCGGCATACAGGCCTCCTACAACGACCTCGCCCAGAACACCGATCCCCGCTACACCTTCCTGGTCTCCGATCAGTTCCTCGATGGTCAGCTCGGCGTCCTCTTCTCGCTGGCCTACTCCACGCGCAACACGATCGAGGAAGGCTCTAGCTCGGGCCGTTTCCGCATCCCGAGCGCCGATGGATGCGCCGCCGCTCCGCCGACAACCGGCACGGCTACGGGCGCGAACCGCTGCTATCAGACGGTCCAGGGTCCGATCACGACGCCTGGTGGCGTGTTGACGGGAGCTGCGGCTTCCACCGCTGCGTGGAACGCCGCTCACCCGCGTATTCCGCGTTATGGCCGCATCTCGTATGACCGCGAACGCATGGGCTCCACCTTCTCGGTGCAGTACCAGCCGTTCGAGTCGACCACGTTCGGCTATGACCTGCTGTACGCCAACCTGAAGGAAACGCGTGGCGAGGAATTCCTCGAGGCGATCAGCTTCGCCCGTGAAACAGCAGCGCAGGGCCTGCGCGCGACCGACCTTCTGGCCGGCACGGTTGACGCCTCAAACACGCTCGTCGCCGGTACGTTCAACGACGTCGATATCCGCGTTGAACAGCGCCGCGACAACCTCGAGACCGAATTCTTCCAGAACGTCTTCCGCGTCGACCATGAGTTCGCCAGCAACTTCAAGGGCGAGTTCACCGCCGGCCATACGCGTGCGGTGCAGTACAACCCGGAACAGACCACGCTGACGTTCGAGCGCTACGATGTGGACGGGTATTCGTACGACTATTCCGACCCCAACCTGCCCGTCTTCAACTACGGCTTCGATGTCACCAACCCCGCCAACTTCGTCTTCTCGGACTCGGCTGCGCTGGGCGATGCCTCGATCATCCGGATGCGCCCCAACAAGGCGGTCAACACCTTCCTCGCGCTCGATGGAAAGCTGATCTACGAATTCGACGACGTGTGGACGTTCAAAGGAGGCGCCACCCAGAAGACCTTCGAGTTCACCGGCACGGAATCGCGCCGCACGACCGAGGCTCTTCCGGCGGGCTTGCTGACGGCGCTCGCCGCCGGTGGCCACACCATCCAGGACTACTCCACCACGGTGACCGGCTTTGGGCGGGGCATGGACCTGCCCGCGGGCACGCCGACCTCGTGGGTTGTTCCCTCGATCGATCGCCTCAACGACCTGATCGACTTCGAGTGTGATTGCGTCAACGCCTTCGGCGATTTCCGCACCGATGCAATCAGCAGCCTCGGCGAGAACCGCTCGGCGGAAGAAAAATCGACCGGCATCTGGGTGCAGGCCGACTTCGACTTTGATCTCGGCACGATGCCGGTACGCGGCAATGTCGGCGTTCGCCAGGTGAAAACGGAACTGACCTCGACCGGCTACACCAACTTCGGCACGGGATCCGTTCCGACGACGGTTGAGAACTCCTACAGCCGCACGCTGCCCTCGGCCAACGTGTCGATCGAGCCTGTCGAGAACCTGCTGGTTCGCTTTGCCGCCGCCAAGACGATTGCGCGCCCGAGCCTGCCGGCCCTGACGCCGGGCGGCACGATCGACGCCAACCCGCCCGGCTTCTCGATCAACGCGGGCAACCCGTTCCTCGAGCCGATCGAATCCACGAACTACGACGTGTCGATCGAATGGTATCCCTATGACGAAGCGCTGTTCGCGATCGCCTTCTTCCAGAAGGACATCGACACCTTCGTGCAGCGCCTGCGCCAGCTGATCCCCTACAACCAGACCGGCTTCCCGGACTCGCTGCTGCCCTCGGGCGTCTCCAACACCGAACTGTTCGACACCAACACCTTCCTCAACACGCCTGGTGGCGAACTGTCCGGCTACGAGATCACGGCGCAGACGCCGTTCAGCTTCCTGCCCGGACCGTTCGACCGGTTCGGCGGCCAGCTGAGCTACACCAGCATCGAGAGCGAAGTGTCTTACGTGCTCGCCGCCACCATCGGCGCGGGCTTCGTGCAGGCGCCGCTCACCGGCCAGTCTCCCAAATCGATCAGCGCCACGTTGTACTACGCGGACGGCCCCTTCGAGGCCCGCATCTCGGCCGTGTCGCGTGACGAATACCTGACGCTGGTGCCCGCCGCGAGCGGCAACGACTTCGAAGGCAAGGCCGATGTGCTGAACATCGACTTCTCCGCTACCTACGAGGTGAACGACAACTTCACGCTCAGCTTCGAGGCCATCAACCTCACCGACCAGTATGACGAACGCTGGATCAACTCCGCTCGCCAGAATAACCTGAATTACGAGCATACCGGCCGCGAGTTCGTGTTCGGCGGCCGCTACAAATTCTAGCCACGTCCCGGCCCGGCGCACTGCAGACGCAGGCGCGCCGGGTCGATCAGGCAACGCAACCACGACGAAGCGTCTTCTTCCCCACGATGACTCCACGCCGGACCCAGCAATGGCTCCGGCGTTTGTTTTTCAGCTGTCGAAGACAGACGCGGTTTGCGTCAGGCCGGAATGGCGCGGCACTCAATGGCGCCACAGCCCTCGAACGTTATGACGGAGGACTGGCCCGCGACGATGTCGTGCACGCCTGTTATGGCGCCCGAGGACACCAATTGTCCCTTGCGCAGCGGCCGGCCGCGCTCGGCCAGATGAGCCAGCAGGAAGCGTAGCCCGGCCAGCGGACCACCTGGTAGGGATTGCGCCCCACCCGTTCCAACCACCTTGCCCTCGATGGCGGTGGAGACGGCAACGCCATCCATGCGCGAGCGCCAGTTATCGATTGCGGCGCCGACGATTACGCCAAAGTTGTTTCCGAAGTCCGAGCCGACGACCGTGGGGCCGAGGTCGTTGATCATCCGCATCGGACTGCCGGCGGTCTCGACGCCGATGTGAACCGTCGCGACCAGCGCCGCAGCTTCATCATCGGTCCAAGTCGTCTTTCCTGCCGGCGCATCGGCGCCCATGCGGAAGATGAACTCGCCCTCCACGGCCGCAAAGCCGCCAGCGAACACCGGGAACACCACCGCCACGCCGGGCTTTGCTTCGCGTACATCCTTGCGAAAGATCGGCCCTGCCAGCCGCTCTGCCTTCAGCGCCTCACGCAGGTGCGGCCCCACAAGCCCGATCTTCCAGCCGGCGACCTCATCGTCCCAGATCGAAAGCCCAGCATCCTGGATCCGGTAGGCCTCGGCCATGCTGGCAGGCATCGGGCCGGGAAAGCCGTCGAGCGCGCGGCGAGCACGACGGGCAGCCACCAGCGCAGCGGCGATCCCGTCCGTTGTTGCGAGCCTTGCGCTGTCCATGCTGTATCTTCCAAAGGGTCGGCCGACAGCCGGGCCGGACGACGCCATGACTCATGATTTCGACGCCACAGTTGCGCTCTTGGGAAACCGGTGTCAATTCTTGATCTCGCCGCATATGGCGCGGGGTGGAAAATCGGAGTGAGAGATGGCGAAACACCGCCTCACGACACTGGCATTCATGACTGGCCTCGCCCTGTCAGCGTGCGTTGGAACAACCGCAGTGGGCCAGGTGGGAGGTCCAGCTGGCGGTTCGCCGAGCCTTCTCGCGGCTGATCCGATCGCTTCATGGTTCCCCGCGCCAATGGGCTGGGCCGCGGACACGAAAGGCGGGCGCGGCGGACAGATCATCCGCGTCACCAATCTCAACGCCGACGGCCCCGGATCCTTCCGCGCCGCCATCGCGACCAAGGGCCCGCGCATCGTGGTGTTCGAGGTCGGCGGCGTCATCGACCTTGGCGCGAAGACCCTGAAGATCGAGGAACCCTTCCTCACCATCGCAGGCCAGACCGCGCCCTCACCCGGTATCACGCTGATCAAGGGCGGCATGGACATCGCCGCGCACGATGTGATCGTGCAGCACATCCGCATCCGCCCCGGCTCAGCCGGCGGCGAGTGGCGCAAGGGACCGGACTTCGATTCGATTTCATCGGTCGGCGCCTACAATGTCGTTGTCGATCATTGCTCGCTCACCTGGGGTACGGACGAAAACCTCTCCGCCTCGGGCCCACGCTTCACGGGCGCGACCCAGGCCGATTGGCAACAAGGCGCGAGCCACAGGATCACCTTCTCGAACAACATCATCGCCGAGAGCCTTGCCTATTCCGTGCACCCGAAGGGCGAACACTCGAAGGGTTCGCTGATCCACGACAATGCCTCGGACATCCTGATCATCGGCAATGTGTACGCGCACAATTACGAACGGAACCCGCTGTTCAAGGGCGGCGTGCACGGCGCGGTGGTGAACAACATCATCTACAATCCGGGCCAGCGCGCGCTACACTACAACCTCATGGCCAACGAGTGGGGTGCGACGGCGCCGGTGAACGGCCGGATGACTGCGGTCGGCAACGTGCTGCGCGGCGGACAGGACACTGTGGCCGGCATGCCCTTCCTGATGATCGGCGGACAGGGCGATCTCGACTATCACGGCCGCGACAACCTTATGGTCGATCGCTGGGGCCAGCCCCTGCCCGAGCTTGGCTCCTACGGCCAGACCGGCGCGAAGATCATCCGGCATGACCAGCCGCTCGACTGGCCAACGGGCATCGTAGCCATGCCTGCCCTGCAGGTCGAAACGCACGTGCTGACCCATGCCGGCGCCCGGCCGTGGGATCGTGACGGCGACGATGTGCGCGTCCTCGCCGATGTCGCCGAAGGGCGTGGCGAGATCATCGACCACGAAAACGAAACCGGCGGCTATCCCAAACACGCCATGACCACCCGCGGATTCGATCCGCTGCTGTGGGACCTCGTCACGATGCGGCCGAAAGACATCTCTGCGCTCGACAATGGCGCGAAGGCCCGGGGGACGTAAGGCGCATGATCGACAGGCGGGCGCTCCTCCTTGGCTCGGCGGCAATCGCGGGAGTACTCGCGCTGCCTGTCACAGCATACGCGCAGCAATCGTCCGTCTCCGGCGGACGCGGCGGCCGCATCATCCGCGTAACGACGCTGGCTGCCGATGGTCCCGGATCCTTCCTCGAAGCCGTCAAGGCCAAGGGCCCACGCATCATCGTGTTCGAGGTTGGGGGCGTCGTCGACCTCAACATGCAGACGGTGAAGATCAACAACGGCGACGTCACCATCGCGGGCCAGACCGCCCCCTCGCTCGTGACTTTCATCCGCGGCGGGATCGGCGTCAGCGCCAACAATGTGGTGATCCAGCACATCGCCGTGCGCCCGGGTGAAGCCGGCCAAGCCAAGAAGTCCGGCTGGGAATGCGATGGCATCACGGCCTACGCGGCTTCGCAGGTCGAGGTCTCGAACTGCTCGATCACATGGGCGACGGATGAGGGACTGTCTGCATCCGGCCCGCGCTTTGAAGGCGCCAACCTCGCCGAGTGGCGAGCAAACACTTCACACGGTATCCGCTTCCACAACAACATCGTCGCCGAAGGGCTTTCGAACTCCACCCACTCCAAGGGCGAGCATTCCAAAGGCACGCTGGTCCACGACAATGTCAGGGACGCGATCGTCGCGAACTCGCTCTATGCCCACAACCGCGAGCGCAACATCCTGTTCAAGGGCGGCGCGCAAGGCGAGATGGCCGGCAACGTCGTCTACAATGCCGGGAAGCGCTTTGCGCACTACAACCTCCACAAGAACGAATGGGGCGAGAACGCCTTCGCGAAGGGCGAGGTCGAAGTTCGCGGCAATGTTTTCCTCGGCGGTCCGTCGACCGATCCGAACGCCGCCGCCTTCATGCTCGGCGGCGACGGCGCGCTCGATCTCAACATCCACGGAAACCTCGCGCTCAAGGCCGATGGCACACCGATGGAAACCACCGGCCGCTTCGGCGACGCGAGCCCGCTACTGACGCTGAAGGCGCACTCCTATGTCGACCGCACGGCCGAACTGCGCGCGCACATGACCAAAGTGCTCGACACCTGCGGCGCGCGGCCATGGGAACGCGATCCGATCGACCAGCGTATCGTTGACGACGTACGCAACGGCACGGGCCGGATCATCGATAGCGAACAGGAAGTCGGCGGCTATCCGCAGCGCCCCGAAGCGCGTGCGCCTTTCGTCGAGGCCGAATGGGATCTCGCCACGTTGAAGCGCCGCGCCTAGCGGTCGACAACCGGGATGGTCTGTTTCAGCCGTCCGCCAACCCGGATCATCTCGACGCGTGTAGCAAGGCCGGTGACATCATCGGACTCGATGTAGACCCCACACATCGTCGCCGGCCCTTCGGCCGGAGCCTTGCGCTCGACCGGCAGGCGCGTCGCGGCGCGTTGCACAAGCGGGCCCTTCTTCATGCCGATCACGCTGTCATAATCACCGCACATGCCGGCATCGGTGAGATAGGCCGTGCCGCCCGGCAGGATCTGCGCGTCTGCCGTAGGCACATGCGTGTGTGCGCCGACAACGGCTGTGGCGCGTCCATCGCAGTAGTGGCCCATGATGTATTTCTCGGCCGTCGCCTCGGCGTGCATCTCGACGATCACCGCATCGGCCACCTGCCGCAGCGGCGCTTCCTCGAGCGCGCGCTGCACGCCCTGGATCGGATCATCCAGCGACTCCATGAACGCCGAGCCATGGATCTGGATCACGAACACGCGCTGTCCCTTGGGCGTCGTGAACAGCTGCGCGCCGCGCCCGGGAATGTTCAGCGTCTGCGGATAGTTGAACGGACGCAGCAGCCGCGTCTCGCGCTCGATATAGACCAGCGCCTCGGACTGGTCCCACGAATGGTTGCCCAGCGTGATGCAGTCAGCGCCAGCGTCGAACAGATCCTGCGCGGTGCTCGCCGTGATGCCGAAGCCGCCGGCGGCGTTCTCGCCATTCACGATAACGAAGTCGAGCTTCAGATCGGCCTTCAGCTTGGGCAGGTGTTCGGAGACGGCCGCACGGCCGGCACGGCCGACGACATCACCGAAAAAGGCCAGACGCATGCTCGCTCCCTTTGCGGCGGCGGGTCTACAGGAGGCCACGCCCAAGGGCAAATGCGCGCATCAGCGCGGTTCGGTCAGTAAACCTTCTCGATCTTGTCGAGCGAATGGATCTCCCCGCCCCGGCAGAAGAAGCTGATGCGCTTGTACATCGGCTCCGGCGCCGGCTCGCGGAACGTGACCCGGCCGGGGATGGGCGCGGTCGGCGCCGTGCGGATTTCGAGGACCAGCGTATCCCCGGTCGTCGCCACGGATTTGAGGACCACGGCCGTGTCCGTCGTCTCGACCAGGCCGACGTCGACGTGCAACTCGCGCGGCGACCGGCCCGGACCGGGCATGTGGTTCACCCAGGCATACGCCTCGGCGATCCGGTGCGGGCAGGCCAGCTGGGCCAGCGCCTGCCCCGTCGTCACCGGCCGGGGGCCCTGTGGCGCAGGGGCGCCCGAGCAGGCCGCAAGGCCGAGCCCAGCCAACAGGGCAAGTCCAGTCCTGAGCACGATGAGCCTCCGAATCATGTCCAAACCGACGTTCTGGCCCGGAATCTAGCACGCCCGGCCCTGAACGCCGGATTAGCGGAGATTTGGGCCAGATCGCCTGTAACCTTCCGGTTGCGGCATACGTACTGACAGTGTGACCCGCCCCCGGGTCGCGTCCGGTGATCGGTCGCGCTAGAATGGGCGTAGAAGCAAGTCAGGCCACAGTAGGTCAGGCCACAGCAGGAGAGACGCGAGATGGAGCTGAAGTTCCGCCGCAACAGCGAATACCAGGACCTCCGTGGCGAGATGACGCCGCACGAGACCTATATCCGCCGCCGTGAACTGCTGGCAGCCGCCGGCCTTGGCGGGGCCGCCGCCGTGCTGGGCGGCCTTCCAGCCTTCGCGCAGACGCCCGCGCAGGTCGCGGCTGGCGTCGCACTGGCGGCGAAGAAATCTGCCTTCACGGTAGCCGACGCGAACGCGGCCGAAGCGGACTTCAACAGCTACTGCAATTTCTATGAGTTCGGGCTCAACAAGGATGACCCCGCGCGACACGCGGGCAAGATGAACGTCGCGAACTGGAAGGTTACCGTCGAGGGCGAGACGGACGCGCCCGGCTCATACGACCTCACCAAGCTCGTCGACTATTCGCAGCTAGAAGAACGCGTCTATCGCCATCGCTGTGTCGAGCGCTGGTCGATGGTGGTGCCGTGGATCGGCGTGCCGCTGTGGTCGGTGCTGTCCAAGCTGAAACCGAAACCCGAAGCAAAATACGTCCAGTTCCTCACCCACATCGACCGCACCGCGATGGTGGGCCTGTCCTATGGCGGGCTCGACTGGCCCTACTCCGAAGCGCTGCAGATGAACGAAGCGAAGAACGATCTCGCCTTCATCGCGGTCGGCGCCTATGGCAAGGCGATGAAGCAGCAGAACGGCGCGCCCATCCGCACCGTGCTTCCCTGGAAGTATGGCTACAAGGGCACCAAGTCGATCGCGACGATCCGCTTCACCACGACCCAGCCGGCGACGGCGTGGAACATGGCTGCGCCGCGCGAATACGGCTTCTTCTCGAACGTGAACCCCAACCGCTCGCACCCGCGCTGGAGCCAGGCACAGGAGCGCGTGCTCGGCGTTGGCGGCTTCAACCCGCAGCGCAAGACGGAAATGTTCAACGGCTACGAGAAGCAGGTCGCCTATCTCTACGAAGGCATCGACCTCATCAAGTATCACTAGGCCAGCGAAGTCAGCACAGGCGCACGCAAGCATGGCCCACAGCGCGCTTCTCCGCACGTTTGGCAAGACATGGATGAAGCCGCTGACGCTGGTGGCGCTCATCGCGCCGTTCGCCTTCCTTGCGTGGCAATTCTTCCAGGTCTTCACCGATCCCCTGTCTGACGCGATGGGGACAGATCCCGTCGCCTACATCCACCACTTCCTCGGCGACACGGCGATCCGCATCCTGCTGATCACGCTCGCGATCTCGCCCATCCGCGACATCACAGGCTGGGCGCCGATCGCGCTGATCCGCCGGCGCATAGGCCTTGCCGCGTTCTTCTATGCCGCGCTGCACATGGTCGCCTACCTGTGGCTCGACAAGAACTGGGACCTCGGCCTCCTCTGGGAGGACATGGTCATCCGCACCTACATCATGCTCGGCATGGCCGCGCTCGTGCTGATGATCCCGCTGGCCGTCACCTCAAACAACAGCGTGATCCGCCGCCTCGGCCGCAAGACGTGGGACAGGGTGCACTGGCTGATCTATCCGCTCGCCATCCTCGCGGTCGCGCACAACCTGCTGATGGTGAAGATCATCTATGGCGACCCGCTGATCCACGCGATCATCCTCACGCTGCTGCTCGGCTGGCGCGTTGCGCGGTGGGTGCTCGGCAAGCTCAACGCGCCGGCGGCTGCAGCCTAGCCCTTCCAGCTATCGCCCTTGCGCCAGTTGCACTCCGCATGCGCGAGCTGGAGGTTGGCGGGATCATCCAACCCGCCCTTGTTGCGTGGCCTGATATGATCGAAGCTTGGCCGCTTCTTCTTCCACACGGTTGCGTGCGGCGTCTCGAACCGGTTCTTCGGCATCAGCTCACCGCAGATGGCGCAGCGACCTTCCTGTGCAGCCCACAGAGTGTCGAACAGGCTCATCGACGGCTCAGGCGTCGAGGTCCTTGGGAACCGCCCAGCCGCGTCGCGCGCAGGCAGCCAGCACCGTGTTGCGCAACAGGCAGGCCACAGTCATCAGGCCGACCCCACCCGGCACCGGCGTGAGCCATCCGGCAACCTCGGCGCATTCGGCAAAGTGCGCATCGCCCACCACGCGCGTCTTCCCCTCGCCCTTCTCGGGCGCGGGCATGCGATTGATGCCGACATCGATCACCACTGCGCCCGGCTTCACCCATCCGCCGCGCACCATCTCGGGCCGTCCGACCGCGGGAACGAGAATGTCCGCCGTCCGGCACAGCGTATCGAGACCTTTCGTCTTCGAATGCGCCATGGTGACGGTGCAGTTCTCGGCGAGAAACAGCAGCGACACCGGCTTGCCCACCAGGATCGACCGGCCGATCACCACCACATTCTTTCCGCTTAGATCATCACCCAGCGCATACTTCGCCATGATGACGCAACCGGTCGGCGTGCACGGCCGCAGGCCCGGCTTGCCCAGCACCAAGCGCCCGGCCGACAGCTCGGTCAGCCCGTCGACATCCTTCATCGGATCGATGCAGGCGAGCGCGCTGGCCTCGTCCAGCCCCTTGGGCAGCGGCAGCTGCAGCAGGATGCCGTCCACTTCGGGATCAGCACTCAGCGCCTGCAGCTCCGCCTCGATCTCCGCCTGGCTCGCGCTCGCCGGATAGCGCTTGGTGATCGAGCGCATGCCGGCAGCCTCGGTCTTCTCGCCCTTCGATTTCACGTAGATCGCACTGGCCGCATCATCGCCCACCAGCACCACCGCAAGACACGGCTTGCCCGGCAAACGCGCCACGGCCGCCGCGACGCCAGCGCGGACCTTTTCCGAGACGATCTTGCCGTCGATAAGCTGCGCCGCCATCACGCTTCTCCGCTAAGCCGTTCCAGCGCCGCTGCTATAGACGCATCGGCGGAGATTCGCACCGTCTTGATGCGCTGGGTCTCGCCCTTCTCGACAGAAACCGCGGATTTGGGAACGCCCAGCGCCTTGGCCAGAACCTGCTCGATCGCCGCATTGGCCTTGCCCTTCTCGGCAATGGCTCGCACGCGCACTTTCAGGAAACGCTGGCCGGCCGCATCCTCGCCGACACCCTCGATCGCATCCCCAGACGCACCCGGCTGCGCCCGCACGCGAAGCTCAGCCCCGCCTGCAACCAGCCGCCAGACCCATACTGGGCCCATGCATCATCCCAGCAGGAATTGCGGATACACGTAGTAGATCAAAAGGCGATCCACGAGGATCAGCAGCAGGATCAGGATGAGCGGCGCGAGGTCCAGGCCGTTGATCGGCTTGATCACGCTGCGGATGGGCTTCAGCATCGGCTCGGTCAGCGCGTGGGTGAACTGCCATATCGCCTTCACCACCTGGTTCCGGCCGTTCACGACATTGAACACCAGCAACCACGACAGGATCGCCTGCACGACCAGGACCAGCATCAGCAGCTGGATCACGATCCGGATGATATCGAGTACCGCGAGCATAGGCTCTCCGCGCAAGGATGATTCAGGCCGCGCCTGCCCTACCCCTAATGGCCCCGGGCCCGTTTACAAATGGAAAACCTGCAGTACCGGGAAATGGTGGAGCCGAGGGGAATCGAACCCCTGACCTCGTCATTGCGAACGACGCGCTCTCCCAACTGAGCTACGGCCCCGAAACCGGGTATTTGGGAGCGCGTGTGCTAGTCCCGGCGCGCGCGCCAGTCAAGGATGGTTACGGCCTGGCCGCCGGGGCCACCGGCGCCCCCCTCAGCCCCCCGTCTGACAGACCACTAAAGCCGGCGTTAAGCTGTCCCGGCTAGGGTTCTTGCATGCGCAAGGCCCTCGCCCTCTTCCTCGGTTCGCTCCTGGTCGCCGGCCGGGCATCGGCCGCCCCTCCGGCGGCTAGCTCGTCGAGCGGAGAACTCGACCCCCAGGCCAAGCGGATCACGGGCTCGACCAAGTATTTCCCGACCTTCGGCCTGCGCGCCTCCATCTCGCGCGGCTTCAAGGTACATGGCGTTCTGGCGGTGGATGCCGGCCTCGACGTCCAGAAGGACGAGACGCGCAAGCTTGCCGAGGCTATCCGCCCGCGCCTCACCAGCCAGATGCGCGACGCCGTGCTGAACTATGCCTCGCTGTCCTACATTCCTGGCGAGCGGCCGGACTTCGACATCCTGCGGGCGCGCCTGCAGAAAGCTGTAGACCAGGTGCTCGGCAAGGGCGAGGCGCGCGTGACGCTCGCCAGCGTCATCGTGTTCCAGGACTAACCGGCGCCGCGCTATCCCGCCGCCTCGTCCATGAAACGCGCGAGGGCGACGTCCTTATCGGTCACGCCGCCCGCGTCATGCGTCGTCAGCACCACGTCCACGTTGTTGTAGACGTTCGACCATTCGGGATGGTGGTCCATCTTCTCCGCGACGAGCGCCACGCGCGCCATGAATCCGAACGCGGCGTTGAAGTCGGCGAAGCGGAAGGATTTTGCGATCGCATCCCGCCCTGGTGTTGCGCTCCATCCCGGTAGTGTCGCGAGGGCGGCGGCGGCTCCAAGACGCTGGCTCATCGTCGTTCTCCTTCCGGCTGAGACGTCCGCCGTTAGGACTTTCATAACCCGAAATTCGAGTGCAAGTGAAACGGCCCGTCAGGGATTTCGTGTCATGGTCCGTCCGATAGCGGAGTTCGCAATGACCCATTTCCTGCGCTCGGACAAGAAGCCCGAAGGCCACAAGCTCGAAGACCTGCTGATGCAGCTGCGAGCGGACATCCTGCATCGCTGCGAGGTTATCGCGGGCGATGCGCGGCCCGAAGCCCTGCACGTGATGGCCAATAACGTGAAAATTCTTGGCCTGATGAGTGATGCGATCAACCTGGCGCTGGATTCAACCCGCGTGCTCGATCGCGCTTTCGGCCCCTCGCAGGCGGCCCATGGCGGCCCGCCGCGCATCGGCAAGGCGGACGCGGCCTAACCGCTACCCGACACGAAATAGAGCCAGGTTCCGTCCTCCGCGATGCCGAGGACATAGCCCGGCCATATCTCGCCCGCGCGCAAAGCATCGGCCTGCCCCTCGCCCAGCATGCGGTCGATATCCCGGCCCGCAGCCGGCGTGATCTCTTCGCCCGACAGCGTGGCCAGCCACGGCCAGACATAGACCTTGCCTTGCGCGGTCTCGGTCAGCGCATATCGATAGGACAGCAGGCGCTCGACCTGCGCCATCGGCCAGTCGCCGGTGCGCAGTTTCAGGTACCAGTAGTCCTGATGGGTCATGCCCCCCGCATTCGACCGGAAGCCCGGCGTCTCTGACGCCATGCGGGCAAGATCGCGATAGCTTCCCGTGGCGGCCACCTCGCGCAGGCGCGCAACAGTTGCGTCGACGGCATCTGGCAGCGGATTTTCGACCTGGGGCGATGGCACGACAGCCGCGCCAACCGTCTGGGGCGCCGATGGCGCATCGCACGCGCCCAGCACGGCAATCGCGCTCGCCGCCAGACCAAGTAGCTGTGAACGGACAAACAAGCGCATGAGTTCAGGACACGATGGGACCGCTGCCATTCAAGCAGCCGCCCGCACCGGCATGCAAGCACGGAACCTTCAGAAGGGAATTCCGACCGCGCGCGACAGGTCGGCCAGCAACTGGGCCTCCGAGGTCACCTTGATGGTCGTCATGCCCATTTCGCGCGCCGGTTTCAGGTTGATGCCGAGGTCGTCGAGATAGACGCAGGCCGACGGCGCAACACCCAGCGCCTCGCACATCATCTGGTAGATGCGCGGGTCGGGCTTGCGCACACCGGCCTTGGAACTTTCGATCACATGGTCGAACTGCGCGAACACTTCGGCGATCTGTTTCGCCTTGTCGCTTGAGGACGACATGCCGGCGCCCTTCCCCGTCGGCGCGTTGTTGGTGATGCAGCCCACCTTGAAGCGCGCCTTGCACGCGAAGAAGGCAGCGACCACGGCCGGCCGCAGATCGCCCGACAGCAGCGCGAGGACGTCCCGGCCGGGAATGTCGTGGCCGAGCGCCTTGGCTTCATCGAGGAACAGCTTGTCGAAGGTTGCCGCGTCCACTTCGGAACGCTCGATCTTCGCCCAGGCATTGGTGTCGGGATTGATCGAGTTGATGCGGCGGATGACGTCCACCGGCAGGCCACGCTCGCGCTCATAGCGGTCGAAGGCGTCGAAGGGCGACGTCGTGAAGACCCCGCCGAAATCCCAGAGAACCGCTTCCACCGCCATCACATCACCCTCTCAAGTCCGGGCGGGATAGCAGCCCCGCCCTCAAACACAATGCCCCGACCCACCCACCCCAAACACAACGGCGCTCCCCTTTCGGAGAGCGCCGCAGTCAGTTCAGGTTGTTCCGCCTAGTTCTTGAACGGCGGCTCCACGTCGGTGAGGCCTTTGGACTCGAGGTCCGGATTGGCCTCATGCCCAATGACGACAACGCCCTTCGCCAGCTTCGAGTGCCACATGCCGTAACCGAAGTAGAACAGGATGCCGACGATCAGATACGGAATGAAGAAGTTCCGCGTCTGCTCGGAAGACATCAGCGACATCACGAGGACGAAGCACATCGTGGCGCCAAGCACGGCAATGATGGTGATCGCCCAAGTCGGCATCTTGAACGGCCGGTTCATGTTCGGCCGCGCAAAGCGCAGGTAGACCACCGTCACGCAGATCAGCATGAAGGCCACCAGCGTTCCGACGTTCGTCGTATCGCCCAGGAAGTCGAGACCCGTGAACCCGGCGAAGCCCGCCGCGATGACGCCGACGACGATCGTGTTGAGCACGGGCGTCTGGGTCTTCGGGTTGATCTTCGCGAACACGCTCGGCAGCAGGCCGTCGCGCGCCATCGTGTAGAAGATGCGGGTCTGGCCATACAGCAGCACCAGCATCACCGACGACAGGCCGGCGAAGGCGCCGACTTTCACGAGGAAGGCGAACCACGGCAGGCCGATCTGGTTCACGGCCTTTGCGATCGGCGCCGGATCGTTCAGCTCGTAGTAGGGCACGATGCCAACCAGCACGGCGCAGGTCAGGATGTAGAGGATCGTGCAGATCACCAGCGAGCCGATGATGCCAATCGGCATGTCGCGTGCTGGATTCTTCGCCTCGGCGCCGGCGGTCGAGACCGCCTCGAAGCCGATATAGGCAAAGAAGATCGTCGACGCGGCGGCGATGAGGCCACCAACACCGTAAGCCGAATCGCGGCTCTGCCCGGTGATGATATTGCCAAGCGCGGACCAGATCTGACCGCCCACCGACATGTCAGATCCCGGCGGGGGCGCCGGAACCTGATCGGGGATCAGCGGCGACCAGTTTGCCGGGTTCACATAGAAGAAGCCGATCACGATGAAGGCCACGACGACCGTCACCTTGATGACCACGACGATGTTGTTGACGTTGGCCGATTCCGACACGCCCAGCGTCAGCAGGGCGGTTACCGCAAGAATGCCCATGAGCGCGGGCAGGTTCACCATCGAGCCGACGGTCTGGCCCGGAGCCAGGGCTGCGATGGCCTCCGACGGCAACGATACTTTCGAGTTTTCCAGGAACGTAATCGTCGCGTTCGCGGCGACATCGACGGTCTGCTGTGTCGTTGCAGCCCCCTCTGTCACGGTGTGCAACGTCGCCTTCACGCCGTCGATCAGGGTGGCGCTATTGGCGCTGCCCACCTCAAGGAGCCGGTCGGCGACGACAGAGTAGTCGGAGACCTGGATCGGGAACTGGCCCGCCAGAACGGCCTGCGCCGTCTTGTCGAACACGACCTGCGTGCCATCGGCGAGAACGCCGGTTGCGCCGGCAAGGGCGACCTGCGGATCAATCGCCATGACGTCGATGCCTGAGGTCGCGACCAGCACGCCCGGCGCCTGTGTCAGCGCATGCGGCAGGTTGATTCCAAGGTCGTGCAGAAGGCTCGTCGTGTATCCCGACCAGCCGACCGCCACGGTCGATGCCGCCACGCCGTATTCCAGCAGCAGCAGCACGCCCATGATCCAGGCGACGAATTCACCGAGTGATGCGTAAGAGTAGGAATATGCCGACCCGGAGACCGGGATGGCCGCGGCAAGTTCGGAATAGCAGATCGCCACGAGCGCGCAGAGCGTGCCGGTGATCACGAACGAGATCATGATGCCCGGGCCCGCGAATTCAGCGGCCGCCCGGCCGGTAAGAACGAAGATGCCGGTGCCGATGATGCAACCGATGCCGAGCAGCACGAGATTGATTGCGCCCAGCGACTTCTTCAGCTCGCCGGACTCATTCTCGGCATGCATCTGCTCAACACTTTTTCGGGCAAAAAGCTGCCCCAAGCCACGACCGGCCATTCAAGTCCCTCCGCTGCGATGTCCCGTCGGACCCGCCTCCAGTTGGTGCGGACCCTAACCACCCCCGATAGAGCCTGCAACATGCGTGATACCCGGCAGCGCCGGTATTCTATTGCGGCGCACAACAGCAAGGCAGGTCGCTTTTGCTCAGATGTCGATGGTTCCGGGATCGCTGGCGCGTCGCCAGGGGCCCTTGAAGCGCGGATCATCGCGCCGACGGCGGTCGAGACCGAAATAGACGGGCGTCTGCACGAAGGGCCGGCGCCGCTCGATCACCGCATTCACGCGGTTGGCGACGTCCACGGCCCGGATGGGCTTCACAAGGAATTCGTCCACCCCCGCGTTGATCGCGTCGATCACCCTGCTGCGTTCCGAATAGGCCGTGATCATTACGATCGGCAGGTAGCGGTCCGGGCTTTCGCGATCGAGCCTTATCCGGCGGCAGAAATCGAGGCCGTCCAGCCCACCCAACTTGAAATCGACGAAGGCGATATCGATGTCGCCCCCCGCTACGTGGGCGATGGCCTCGTTGCCGTCGGCTGCTTCCTCGATCCGACGCATGCCGAAGCTGGTCAGGATGACGCGCACAAGCCCGCGCATGTGTGCGTTATCGTCCAGAATCAGCGCGGAAACGCTCTCCAGAGCCATACTCTCGCTGTCCCTTGCCGCGTTACAGAGCGGCCGCCTGCCCCTTCAGGCTTCCCTAAAAACAAGCAGCGCTGCCGCCTGCTTTTCGGCGTAGCGGTCTAGACTGTTCGCCCGCCAAGACAAGCGCAATTATTTGCTTCCGGATATTAGTTCGACAGCCAATATTGTGCGCGCCTGACTTAGAGCAACTCTTGGAAACTTCATGGCGCCTGCCCGCGCAGCGCCCCTGCGGCAGGCATGAAAAGCGCGGACCGGTCCGGTAGCGTGTCATGCGGCCGACATTGCTCTACTAAGGCCTGAATCCTGGGAGCCCACCTGTTGAGCCTGACCAAAAGCCATATCGAACGCCTCGCGGCCGGACGCGTTCTCGTTGTCGGCGACGTCATGGTGGATCACTACGTGACCGGCCGGGTCCAGAGGGTGTCCGACGAGGCCCCCGTCCCCATCATACATGTCGCGTCCGAACGCTGGACGGCGGGCGGCGCGGCCAACGTTGCCGCCAACATCGCTGCCTTGGGCGGCCGGGCAACGCTGGTTGGCCTCACAGGTGGGGATCCTGCGGCCTCCACCCTGGCCAGCATCCTCTCGACAATGTCGGATCGGGTTGAAGTCGACCTGGTCACCGAGCCGGGACGCCCCACCACGATCAAGACGCGCTACATGGGCGGCCAGCACCAGATCGTCCGCGTCGACCGCGAACAGGCCACGCCTGTCTCGCGCATCACCGAAGATCGCCTGATCGCGGCCCTCGAAGACCTGCCGGACGACTGCGGCGCGATCATGCTGTCGGACTATGGCAAGGGGACATTGACCGACCGCGTACTGGCCGCGGCCATAGCCGCCGCCGCGAAGGCGGGCGTGCCGGTGATCATCGATCCCAAGCGCGCCGACTGGACCGCCTATGCCGGCGCCACCGTGATCACGCCAAACCGCAAGGAGCTTCAGCTTGCGATCCACGCGCCGTGCGCCAACGACGAGGAATGCGCAGTCGCAGCAGCCGCGGCGATGCAGATGACCGGCGCGACGATCCTGCTCACACGATCCGAACAAGGCATGTCGCTCTATCGCGACGGGAAGACGCCGCTGCACCTGTCAGCCAAGGCACGCGAAGTGTTCGACGTATCCGGCGCGGGCGACACGGTCGCGGCCACGTTCGCGTTGGGGGTCGCGGCTGGCCTGTCCCACGAGGACGCCATGCACGCCGCCAACCTCGCGGCCGGCATAGTCGTCGGCAAGCGCGGCACCGCGACACCCTCGCCCGCAGAACTGATGGCCGCCATCGACCAGCCCGGCCGCGGCCTGTCGGATGCGCCCGGCGCGCTCACGCTCGCCCAGGCCAAGACCATGCGCGAAGCCTGGGGCCGCGAGGGGCTGACTGTCGGCTTCACCAATGGCTGCTTCGATATCCTCACGCGGGGCACATCTCCCTGTTGCGTCAGGCGGCTGCCGCATGTGACCGCCTGATCGTCGCGCTGAACACGGACGCCTCCGTCAGCGCACTCAAGGGCCCCGACCGTCCCGTGCAATCCGAAGAGGCGCGCGCGGCTGTCATGGCCGCCGTGAAGGGCGTCGACGCGGTGATCCTGTTCGGCGAGCCCACGCCACTCGAAGTGATCCGCGAACTGCAGCCGGACGTGCTGGTGAAGGGTGCCGACTATGCCGAAGACCAGATCGTGGGAGCGGATATCGTCCGCGCCAACGGCGGCCGGATCGTGCGCGCAGCGTTGGTCGATGGCCAGTCGACCACAAAAGTGATCGAGAAATCGCGCAAGCGTTGATCGTTTCCGCGCGTTAACGCCTGACGTAAAAGCTTCCCTAATCCGCCCGTGGCAGGTTGGCCGCGTCATGGGCGAGCGTTTTCTGCAAAGCGACGGCATTGCGTCCTGGGGGCGTGTGGTGCGGGCGAGCCATCGCGTCGCACGGCCGCGCTTTGCCGATGAGCTGCCCGCCCTGATCACCGCAGACGGCGATGCGGCTGCCCTGCCCATCGGACTGCGCCGATCCTACGGCGACAGCAATCTCAACCCGGATGGCCGCGTCATCGACATGACCGGCCTCGACCGCGTGATAGCGTTCGACCGAACGACCGGCGTCATGCGCGCCGAAGCCGGCCTTTCCCTGTCACAGGCGCTGCAGCTTCTCGTCCCCGCAGGCTGGTTCCTGCCGACCACACCGGGCACGCGTTTCGTGACGCTGGGCGGCGCCATCGCCAACGACGTCCACGGCAAGAACCATCACAGTGCAGGCAGCTTCGGCGCATCTGTCACGCGCATGAAACTGCTGCGCACGGATGGAAGTGCGCACGAACTCGTCCCCGGCGATCCCCTGTTCCATGCGACCATCGGAGGCCTCGGCCTAACTGGCCTCATCGAGTGGGTAGAATTCCGCGCCGTCCGCATCCCGTCCGCACATGTCGACGCGCAGGATTTCGAATTCAATCATGTCCGCGACTACTTCGATCTGGCTGCCGAAGCACACACGCGCGCCGAGCACACCATGGCCTGGATCGACTGCCTGTCCGGCGGCGCGCGTCTCGGCCGTGGCGTGCTGTCCGCCGCCAACTGGGCCAGCCATGGCGACCTGGCGCCCCATCGGGAAGACCCGAAGCTCGCCATGCCCATCGACGCGCCGGGCTTCACCCTGAACAGCATGGCCATCCGCGCCTTCAACAGCGTCTTCCACGATCTGAAGCGCATGCGCACAGGCCCGTACGCCACGCACTACGAGCCCTTCCTCTATCCCCTCGACAAGATAGCGAACTGGAACAGGCTCTACGGCCGCGACGGGTTCTATCAGTACCAGTGCGTGTTGCCGCCTGCGACTGCGCGCGATGGCGTCATCGAACTTCTGAAAGTGATCGCCGCCTCGGGTCAGGCCTCCTTCCTCGCTGTGCTGAAGGATTTCGGCGCCCATCCGCCCGCCGGCCTGCTGTCTTTCCCGATGGAAGGCACAACCCTCGCGCTCGATTTCCGCAACCTTGGAACGCGCACGCTCGACCTGATGGCCGATCTCGACCGCATCGTTCTTTCCGCCGGTGGGCGGCTCTATCCCGCCAAGGATGGCCGCATCACACCCGCAATGTTCGAGGCCGGGTTTCCGAAATTGCAGGACTTCCGTGCTCATGTGGACCCGGGCCTGTCGTCGGCCTTCTGGAGGCGGGTGTCAGGTTAATGGACGGTTCAACGGGATTCACGGCCATGCAGGCACAGCCGGCAGCTGCCACAAGAACAGGCAACCGCGTCGTCATCCTGGGCGCTCTCTCCGCCATCGCCATCGCGACTGCGCGCCTCTATGCGAAGGAGGGCGCGGCCCTCCTCCTCGTCGCACGCAACGCCGCCCGGCTCGACGCCCTCGCCGCGGACCTGAAAGCGCGTGGCGCCGCCATGGTCGAAACGGCCGCCGTGGATCTTGAATCCGAAGCCATGAACGCCCCGGTCCTGATGGCCGACTGGAAGCGCCGCCTTGGCGGGCTGGACCACGTCCACCTCGTCTATGGTTATCTTGGAACCCAGAGCCAGGCGACCGCCAGCCCGGCCGAACTCGCCCGCATCACCGCCAGTAACTATGCCTCGGCCGTGCAATGGTGCGAGGCCGCCGCCAACGTCTTCCGCGAGCAGAAATCCGGTTCGCTGGTCGCTGTCTCCTCGGTCGCAGGCGACCGTGGCCGCCAGTCGAACTATGCCTATGGCGCCGCCAAGGGCGGCCTCGCGCTTTACGTCCAGGGACTGGCCCATTCGCTGGCCCCCACCGGGGCACGGGCCGTGGCAGTAAAGCCCGGCTTCGTCGACACGCCCATGACCGATGGCCTCAAGAAAGGTGGACCAATGTGGGCCACCCCCGACCAGGTCGGCCGCATCCTGCGCCGGGCTGCGGACCGGGGCGGCCCGATCCAGTATGCGCCGGGAAAATGGCGTCTGGTCATGATGATAATTCGATCCGTGCCAGCCTTCATTTTCCACAAGACGAAGGTCTGAGGGCCCCGAATCGCCACCGGCCGCCGGAGACGAACTGCGCGTCAGGCGCAATCCCTGCATACCGTTACGCCAAATCGACTTGACTTAGGCGCCCCTCCCCCGGCTAACCCTGCCGGACGGCTTCAGGGGCCGCGGGTTTACAGGGGTTCGCCATGCGCGTGACGATGATCGGGGCCGGCTATGTGGGGCTGGTGTCCGGGGCCTGCTTTGCCGATTTCGGCCATGTCGTCACCTGCGTGGACAAGGATCCGGGCAAGATCGACCGGCTGAAGGATGGCGTGATGCCCATCTTCGAACCGGGCCTGGCCGAACTCGTCGAGAACAACGTCAACGAAGGACGTCTGTTCTTCACGCTTGATGCAGCCGACGCGATCAAGAACGCCGACGCCATCTTCATCGCAGTGGGCACCCCCTCCCGCCGCGGCGATGGCCATGCCGACCTCTCCTATGTCTATGCCGCCGCGAAAGAGATCGCCGAGCACATGGAAGGCTTCACCGTCGTCGTCACCAAGTCGACCGTTCCGGTGGGCACAGGGGATGAAGTCGAAGAGATCATCCGCAAGACCAACCCGAACGCGAAGTTCGCCGTTGTCTCCAACCCGGAATTCCTGCGCGAAGGCGCCGCCATCGGCGACTTCAAACGCCCCGACCGCGTCGTCGTCGGCACCGACAGCGAAGAAGCCCGCGAGAAGATGCGCGAGCTCTATCGTCCGCTCTTCCTCAACGAGACGCCGATGCTGTTCACCGAGCGTCGTACGTCCGAGCTGATCAAGTACGCCGCCAACGCCTTCCTCGCCGTGAAGATCACCTTCATCAACGAGATGGCGGACCTATGCGAGAAGGTCGGCGCCAACGTCCAGGACGTCTCGAAAGGCATCGGCCTCGACAACCGCATCGGCAAGAAATTCCTCCACGCCGGCCCCGGCTATGGCGGCTCGTGCTTCCCGAAGGATACGCTCGCTCTCACCAAGACCGCGAACGACGCGGGTTCGCCCGTGCGCATCGTCGATACGGTCGTGCAGGTGAACGACGCCCGCAAGAAAGCGATGGCCGACCGCGTCATCAAGGCTTGCGGCGGCAGCGTGAAGGGCAAGACCATCGGCGTGCTGGGCCTCGCCTTCAAACCCAACACCGACGACATGCGCGATGCGCCCTCGCTCGACATCATCCCGGCGCTGCAGGCGGCCGGCGCACGCATCAAGGCGTATGACCCCGAAAGCATGCACGAGGCCGGCAAGACGCTGACCGAAGTCGACTTCTGCGACGGCCCCTATCACGCCGTCGATGGCGCAGACGCCATGGTGCTGATCACCGAGTGGGACCAGTTCCGCGCGCTCGACTTCGATCGGGTGAAGAAGATGATGAAGACGCCGACCGTGGTCGACCTGCGCAATGTCTACCATCCTGCGGACATGGTGAAGCGCGGCTTTGCCTACCACAGCATCGGCCGGGGCTAGGCCCCGCCGGGGCGCTTGGCTTTACAACCCCCGCAACCCACCCCATCACTCGCGCACGGATTCACCGGCGCGGGGAACGACAATGCGGGCTAGCTCACTCCTTGAAAACCGCGCGCTCGTCTCGGGTGGATCGGGCTTCCTCGGTTCCCACCTGTGCGACCGGCTGCTCGCGCGCGGCCAGGAAGTACTCTGCGTCGACAACCTGTTCACCGGTCAGAAGCGCAACGTCGCCCACCTGCACGGCAATCCGAAGTTCGAGTTCCTGCGCCATGACGTGACGTTTCCGCTCTTTGTCGAAGTCGACCAGATCTGGAACCTCGCCTGCCCGGCCTCGCCCATCCACTACCAGCACGATCCGGTGCAGACGACGAAGACATCGGTGCACGGCGCGATCAACATGCTCGGCCTCGCCAAGCGCCTCGGCGCCAAGATCCTGCAGGCCTCAACCTCGGAAGTGTATGGCGACCCGGCCGTCCATCCGCAGACCGAAGACTACTGGGGCAACGTCAACCCGATCGGACCACGCTCCTGTTACGACGAAGGCAAGCGCTGCGCCGAAACGCTGTTCTTCGATTATCACCGCCAGAACAAGCTGCGCATCAAGGTGCTTCGCATCTTCAATACCTACGGCCCGCGCATGCACCCGAACGATGGGCGCGTGGTGTCGAACTTCATCGTGCAGGCCCTCAAGGGCGAGGACATCACCATCTATGGTGACGGCCTGCAGACGCGCTCGTTCTGCTATGTCGATGATCTCATCGAAGGCATGATCCGCCTCATGGACACAGGCGATGATGTCACCGGCCCTATCAATGTCGGAAATCCCGGCGAGTTCACGATGATCGAACTGGCCGAGACGGTCCTCAAGCTCACGAAATCGAAATCGAAACTCGTCCGCCTGCCGCTGCCTGCCGACGATCCCAAGCAGCGCAAGCCCGACATAACGCGCGCCCGCAGCACGCTGGGCTGGGAGCCGAAGGTCAATCTGGAAGACGGGCTGAAGGAAACGATCAGCTACTTCCGCAACCTGCTGAACGAATAGCGACTAGTTCGCCAGCTTCCGCCGCACATCCTCGGCGATCGCCAGCGAGGACGTAAGGCCCGGGCTCTCGATGCCCAGCAGGTTCACGAGCCCTGCAATCCCATGCAGCTCAGGCCCGTCGATGCGGAAGTCTGCCGCCGGCTCGCCCGGTCCTGAAAGCTTTGGCCGGCAGCCCGAATAGTCCGGCGTGATCGCGCCATCCGGCAGGCCCGGCCAGTAACGGCGGATCGCATCGTAGAATGACTCCGACCGCTTTGGATCGACCGTGTAGTCGACAGAGGTGGGATCATTGTTCGTGAGCCACTCCACGTCCGGCCCGAACTTCATCCGCCCCGCGAGATCGAGCGTCACGTGCACACCCAGCCCACCCTCAACGGGAGCCGGGTAAATCAGACGCGTGAAGGCCTGCTTGCCGGAGCAGCCAAAATAATTGCCCTTCGCCAGCACGAATTTCGGAATGTGTGCGGCGGGATAGCCTTCGATCGCGCGCAGCAGTCCATGCGCGCCAAGCCCTGCACTGTTCACCACGCGCCGGCACTCAATCGACGAAGGCTCCGCTCCGCCCGTGTATACTTTGAACCCACCCGACACCGGTTCGATGCGCGTCACTGGCGTCTCGAACGCGATCAGCCCGCCGTGATCTTCGATCTCGCCCTGCAGCGCGAGCATGTAGGAATGGCTGTCCACGATCCCCGTCTCGGGTGACCACAGCGCCGCGGTGCAATGGAGGTTCGGCTCCCACGCCATCGCTGTTGCGCCCGACACCATCTCCAGCGCCTCGACGCCGTTCGTGAGGCCGGTCGCGTGAATACCCTCGATCTTGGCGGTTTCCTTCTCTGACGTCGCCACGATCAGCTTGCCGCGCTTCATGTGCGGCACGCCCCTGGTCTGCAGATAGGCGTACAGCTTCCGCCGGCCTTCCACGCACATGCGGTGGCGCAGGCTGCCCGTTGGGTAATACATCCCGCCATGGATCACTTCGGAATTGCGCGAGGACGTGCCTGTCCCGATGCCGTCAGCGGCCTCCAGAACGATCACGTCATGGCCGCTCCGGGCGAATTCCGCCGCCACGGCAAGGCCAACGGCCCCTGCTCCGATGACGACGACATCCGTATCCATTAACCACCTGTTGAGGCCCGCAGCGCCGGCCAGACGCCCAAAGCAAGTTCAGCGCCGGGTATCTGTCCGCCGGCAGGTGTAATCCTGTTTCCTGATAATTACGTTTAGGCGTGTATACACCCGCGTTGAGACCACCCCGGCGGGATGATAGGCCCTGAGAATGGCAGCCGCGTTCAACAACCTGTACGCCCATGGCTTCGTCCGCGTCGCGGCCGCGAGCCCGCGCGTGCACCTGGCCGACCCCGCCGCCAACGCCCGCGAGACGATCGAGCTCGCCCGCAAGGCCGACAAGGCCGGCGCCGCCCTCGTCGTATTCCCGGAACTCGGCATGTCCGGCTACACGCTCGACGACCTGCACATGCAGGCCACTCTGCTCACCGCCGTGCGCGACGCCATCGCCCGCGTGAAGGAAGCCAGCCGCTCGCTCGCCCCCGTCATCGTCGTCGGCGCGCCGCTGGAAGTCGGCCCCGGCATCCATGGCTGCGCGGTGGTGATACATCACGGCGTGATCCTCGGCGTGGTGCCCAAGACCTACCTGCCCAACTATCGCGAGTTCTACGAGAAGCGTCAGTTTGCCATGGCGCCGGATGCCACCGTGGACGAGATCGCGCTGGCGGGCGAAACCGTCGCCTTCGGAACGGACCTGTCGTTCGAAGCCGCCGACATCCCCGGCTTCACCCTCGCCGTCGACATCTGCGAGGACGTCTGGTCGCCCCTGCCGCCCTCGACCTTCGCGGCATTGGCCGGCGCCACCGTGATCGCCAACCTCTCAGCCTCGAACGTCACCATCGGCAAGGCGGCCGAGCGCGACATGCTCTGCCTCTCGCAATCGGCGCGGGCCTCGTGTGGCTATATCTACGCCGCCGCCGGTTATGGCGAGTCCACAACAGACACGGCCTGGGACGGCCAGCTCGCCATCTACGAACTCGGCGCCAAGATCGCGGAGTCGGATCGCTTTCCCGATGGCTCCGTCCTGCTCACCGCCGACATCGACGTCGGCCGCATCAGCCAGGACCGCCTGCGCAACGGCACGTTCCGCGACACCGCACGCAACCACAAGCGCCGCCTCAACCGCCGTCGCATCCATTTCACCGCCGCGCCCGAGCGCGACGCGCCGCTGCCGCTCGCCCGCCACGTCGATCGCTTCCCCTTCGTGCCGGACGATGAAGACCTGCTCGATCAGGATTGCTTCGAGGCCTACAACATCCAGGTCCAGGGCCTGCGCCGCCGCCTCGAAGCGTCGGGCGTGAAGAAAGCCGTCATCGGCGTTTCCGGCGGGCTCGACTCGACACAGGCGCTCCTCGTCGCCGTCCGCGCTTTCGACATGATGGGCGTGAAGCGGAAAGACATCATCGGCGTCACCATGCCGGGCTTCGCCACCACGGAAGGCACCAAGTCCAACGCCCACGCGCTGATGAAGGAACTCGGCATCGACGCGCGCGAGATCGATATCAAGCCGATGGCGAACCAGATGCTCTCCGACCTCGGCCATCCCTTCGCCAAAGGGAAGAAGGTCTACGACATCACCTTCGAGAATGTGCAGGCGGGCCTGCGCACCGACTATCTCTTCCGCCTCGCCAACAAGGAAGGCGGCATGGTCGTCGGCACAGGCGACCTCTCCGAGCTTGCGCTCGGCTGGTGCACCTATGGCGTCGGCGACCACATGAGCCATTACAACGTCAACGGCGCAGTGGCGAAGACGCTGATCCAGCACCTCATCCGCTGGAGCGCAGCGAGCGGTCACTACTCGGCAGCCGCGGGCGACGTCATGCGCGCCATCCTCGACCAGGAAATCTCGCCCGAGCTCATCCCTGCCGACAAGGACGGCAAGATCCAGTCGACCGAAGACACGATCGGCCCCTACAACCTGCACGACTTCTTCCTCAACCAGGTGATCCGCTGGGGCGCGAACCCCGCGCGCATCGCCTTCCTCGCACACGCTGCGTGGGGAGACGTGAAGGCCGGCGAATGGCCGATGCACGTCGCGCAGAAGGATCGCGTCGCCTACGACATGGCCGAGATCGTGAAGTGGCTCGAAGTCTTCACCAAGCGCTTCTTCCTAACCAGTCAGTTCAAGCGCTCGGCCGTTCCCAACGGCCCCAAAGTCACCTCCGGCGGCGCCCTCTCCCCCCGCGGCGACTGGCGCATGCCGTCAGACTCATTGGCCACGCCGTGGCTGGACGACATCGCGAAACTGAAGGCGCAGCTCGGCCTCAAAGGCTGACGTGCGCTGACCTGAGACAGTCCCAGGACTGGCGCCCGCGAAGAAGGCGACAGCGCTCCAACTGGCCAGGACAATCTTCGAAACTATGTATCCCGCAGACGCGCGTGCCAGTATGCATCGCGCGATAGATCAACACGCGCTCTGGCGGGATTGCGATGCTCAACGACGCCGAAGAACAACGCTCCATTATCCGCATGCTTGGCGCTGTGCTGGGCGATGTCATCCGCGAGCAGGATGGCGAGGATGTCTTCCATCAGATCGAGGATATCCGCCGCGCCTCCGTCGGCTTCCACCGCGAGCCTTCGCCTGAAGCCGCCGCTCTTCTTTCCAGCCAGTTGGGCCAGCTAAGCGTCGCCGACGCCGTGCGCTTCGTGCATTCTTTCACCACCTTCCTGCAGGTCACCAATCTCGCCGAAGATCACCTGCAACGCCGCCGCGGGCGCGCGGGCGATGAACGCCCCGATACGCTGGCCGGCGCCCTCCGCACGCTCGCGGCGTCGGGCAAGGATGCTTCCGCCGCGCTTGGCGTTCTGTCGAAGGGCCTCATCGCCCCCGTCATCACCGCCCACCCCAGCGAGGTTCGCCGCAAGAGCGTGCGCGACCGGCAGGCCGCCATCGCCGACGATCTCGACGCAATCGACCGCGCTGTGTCGCCCACCGATCGCGAGGAAGCTGAAGCCGACCTGCGCCGTCAGGTCTCCATTCTCTGGCGCACCCGCCTGCTGCGCAATTTCCGCGTCGCGGTTGACGACGAGATCGAGAACGCCGTCTCCTATTTTGAGCGCAGCTTCCTGCCCGCCATCCCGGCGCTCTACGCCCATTGGGAAGATCTTCTCGGCGTCGAGACCGCCGACGCGTCGCTCAACCTGCGCAGCTTCCTGCGTCTCGGCGCATGGGTCGGCGGCGACCGGGACGGCAATCCCAATGTCGACGGACGCACCATGCGCCGGGCGCTCGCCCGCCAGGCCAGCGCGATCCTGCGCTTCTATCTGGAAGAGGCGCATGCCCTCGGCGCTGAACTCTCACTGTCCTCGCGCTTCACCGGCGTGACGCCCGAATTGCTCGCCCTTGCCGAGCAGGCAGGCGATGGCTCGGCCCAGCGCACGGACGAGCCCTATCGCCGCGCACTGTCGGGCGTCTACGCGCGCCTTGCAACCACGTTGACCGCACTCACCGGCGAGACGCCGCCCAAGACGCCGGCGGTCAGTGGCGACCGCTACACCGATCCCAGCCAGCTGCGCTCCGATCTCATCACCATCCACCGCTCACTGCTGCGCCATCAGGGCGCGTCCTTCCGGCGCGGGCCGCTGCCGCGCCTCATCCGCGCGGTCGACGTGTTCGGCTTCCATCTGGCGACGCTCGACATGCGTCAGAACTCCTCCGTCCATGCGCGCGTGACGGAGGAGCTGCTGCGCACCGCCGGCGTCGTCGACGACTATGCGAAACTGGACGAAGAAGCCCGTTGCGAGCTTCTCGTCCGCGAACTCAGCCATAGCCGCCCGCTGTCCTCGCCGTTTGCGACCTACAGCGATGAAACACGTAAGGAGCTTGAGACGCTCGCCGCCGCCGCCGAGGTGAAGAAGCTCTACGGGCCCGTCTCGATCCGCAACTACATCATCTCGAACACGCAATCCGTGTCGGACCTGCTGGAAGTCTATCTCCTGCTGAAGGAGGTCGGCCTCTTCCGTCCCGGCCCAGAGCCGACCACTGACATCTTCGCCGAACCCCTGTTCGAAACCATCGGAGACCTGCGGGCAGCGCCCGAAACGATGGCGAGCTACCTGTCTCTTCCACTGATCCGCGCCCTGCACGGCAAGGACGGCTTCCAGGAAGTGATGATCGGCTATTCCGACTCGAACAAGGACGGCAGCTACCTCACGTCCATCTGGGAACTGCAGAAAGCCTCGAGCGCGCTGCACGATGTGGTGACCAAGGCCGGGCTGCGCCTGCAGCTGTTCCACGGCCGTGGCGGCGCCGTCGGTCGCGGCGGCGGCTCCAGCTTCGAGGCGCTGCTGGCCCAGCCCGAAGGCACGGTCGGTGGCCGCATCCGCATCACCGAACAGGGCGAGGTCGTCGCCAACAAGTATGGCGACCCCGAACTTGCGCGACAGAGCCTCGAGACGCTGACCGCCGGCGTCGTCGTCGCCTCGCTGTCGCGCCCGAAGGAGGAAGACGCTGCCCGCCGTGGCGATGCCATGGACCGTCTCTCGCAGGCCGCCATGAAGGCCTATCGAAAGCTCGTCTACGAAACCCCGGGATTCGTCGATTACTTCTACGACGCCACGCCCATCACCGAGATCGCAGACCTCAACATCGGCAGCCGCCCCACCTCGCGTCAGGCGACGCGCACCATCGAAAGCCTGCGCGCCATCCCGTGGGTGTTCTCGTGGGCGCAATCGCGCGCCATGCTGCCCGGCTGGTATGGTTTCGGCTCGGCCGTGCGCGACACGAAGCTCGACTTCTCGCTGCTGAAGGGGCTGCACCAGTCCTGGCCCTTCTTCACTTCCGCCATCGGCAACATGGAAATGGTGATGGTGAAGTCCGACATGTCGATCGCCCGCCGCTATGCCGGCCTCGTGAAGGACCGAAAGCTTGCCGATCGGGTGTTCGACGCGATCCAGGCCGAATGGACGCTCACCTACAACACCCTGCTGGCGATCACCGGCCAGACCGAACTGCTGCAGAAGAACCCGGATCTGGCCAGCACCATCCGCTCGCGCCTGCCCTACATCGACCCGCTGAACCACCTGCAGATCGAACTGATCGCCCGCCGCAGGGCCGGTGATGAAAGCGAGGCGGTGCGCGAAGGCATCCTGCTGGCCATCAACGGCGTCGCCGCCGGTCTCCGGAACACGGGATAGGGGAGTACGGGCTGATTTCCGGCCAGTTTCGCCCCCGGCGCCCCAAACCTTGCCTTTTTGGCCCCCCTGATACATGAGGAGCCGGATTGCACTCGTAGCTCAGCTGGATAGAGCGCTGCCCTCCGAAGGCAGAGGTCACAGGTTCGACTCCTGTCGAGTGCGCCATCCCCTTCCCGCAGCGTCCTTTTCCGGCCACAGACATGGGCGATCCCTTGCGCCGGGCCCACGGCGATGCCGCGGGGTGGACCAGAGCAGGAACGCGATGCGCAGGTTTTTACTCGGTATTGCCGGGCTTGCCGGCCTCCTCCTCGCCGCATGCAGCCAGGCTGACGAGGTAGCCACTGGCCCCGCCGCCTATGCCGGTCCGCCGAAACCGGCGCTATGGAAGATCGCGGACGCCGACACCACCCTTTACCTCTTCGGCACGATGCACCTGCTGCCCCCCGGCCTCGATTGGGAGACGCCGGCCTTCAGGCAGGCGTTCACGGACGCCGACACGCTCTATCTGGAAGCCGATACCAACCTGCCGCCGGCAGAGATCACCGCCATAATTCAGCGCATCGGCCTGCTGCCGCCCGACCGGCGCCTTTCGGATCTGCTCGATCCAGCCCAGAAGGAAGCCTTGCGCGCCGCCGGCTCTCGCTTCCGCATTTCGTCGGTGGTCCTCGAGCAGATGCGTCCCTGGTACGCCAGCGTCATGATTTCGGACGCCGCCATCCGCGAGGCCGGCTTCGCGCAGGACTCCGGCGTCGAAGTCCTGCTCCGCCCGGCAGCAACGGAGGCGGGCAAGCAGCTTCGCTACCTCGAAACCGTGGAGGGGCAACTCTCGGCCTTCACCGTCCTGCCCGATGCGGCGCAGGTGAAGATGCTGACCGCCAGCATGACGGATCTCGACGCGACGGGCGAGGGGCTGACCGAGATGGTTTCCGCCTGGCGCTCGGGCGACGACAAGACGCTTGCCCGCCTTGTCGTCGATGAGCAGTTGGCCACCCAGCCCGAAGTCTACGAGACGCTCATGGTGCGCCGGAACACCGAATGGGCGCCCCAGCTCGACGCCCTCCTGCGCAATGAGACCGGCGTGTTCATGATCGCCGTCGGCGCCGGTCACCTGCAAGGCGAGGACAGTGTCCTTGCGCTGATGGAACGACTGGGCCACGTGCCCGTCCGGGTTCAGTAAACACCGCACCACGGCGCGAGCCCGGCGTCCCGCATTCGCACAACAGGGGAATACGGTGTGCATCGGCAGCACGCCGCCATACGTCGTTAACCATGACGACGCTCGCGTGGCCGGGGATTTGCGGCGCCGCACCTCATCCGGGCGTTTGAAAAACCCGGCCCCGTCCTTGCTGACACTATTGGCAAACCGGCGCGTGGAGACCTGCGACATGCCAATTTCGGACAGCGTGAAGCTGAAGGGGAAGGTAACCATCTTCCACCCCACGCTCGTGAACCTTTACGGCTGCGAAGTCGGCGACGGCTCGCGCATCGGCGCGTTCGTCGAGATCCAGAAGGGCGCCTTCATCGGCGAACGCTGCAAGATTTCCTCGCACACTTTCGTCTGCGAAGGCGTCACCATCGAGGACGAGTGCTTCATCGGCCACGGCGTGATGTTCACCAATGACCGCTTCCCGCGCGCGACGAACCCGGATGGTTCGCCCCAGTCGGATGCGGACTGGACGCTCGAATATACCACCGTGAAACGCCAGGTCTCGATCGGATCGGGCGCCACCATCGTCTGCGGCATCACCATCGGCGAAGGCGCGCTCATCGCGGCCGGCGCGACGGTGACCAAGGACGTCCCCCCTTACGCGGTTGTCGCGGGTTGCCCGGCCAAGGTCGTCGGCGAGGTCCGCAACATGTCGGCCGCCAAGAAATCCCAGTCAGTGAACAGCGTTGCAGAAGAGGTTGTGGGTTAATGACCGCGAACAAGGAAACCAAAGCGGTGAAAGCCCGCAAACCGGCCTCCAAGGTCAAAGTTATCGCCGAAAGCGGCCCCGCCGTTGAAGTGCTGACCGGCCCGAAGGTCGCCGCCAAGCGCGATGTGATCAACATCGGCGTCATCGGCTATGGCTACTGGGGCCCCAACCTGGTCCGCAACTTCGCCGAACTCTCCGAAGCGAAGATGCACACGGTCGCCGACCTCAACCCGAAGGCGCTCGAACTGGCCGCCAAGCGTCACCCGGCGACCAAGACGACCACCGACATCCAGGCGATGATCCGCGACCCGGAAATCGACGCGATCGCGATCGCCACCCCGGTCTCGACCCACTTCTCGCTCGCCATGGCGGCCCTCAAGGCCGGCAAGCACGTCTGGCTCGAAAAGCCGATGACGGAAACGTCCATGCAGGCGCGCGCGCTGATCGAGGAAGCCAACAAGCGCGGCCTCACGCTGCACGTCGACCACACCTTCGTCTACACCGGCCCGGTCCGCCGGATGCGCGACATGGTGCAGAACGGCGATCTGGGAAAAGTCCTGTACTACGACTCAACCCGCATCAATCTCGGCCTGTTCCAGCGCGACGTGAACGTCATCGCTGACCTCGCCGTCCACGACTTCTCGATCCTGGACTACGTGTTCGACCAGCACCCGGTTGCGGTGTCGGCCTCGGGCATCAACCACTATCCGGGAACGCCCGAGAACCTCGCCTTCATCACGCTGTTCTACGAAACCGGCTTCATCGCCCACGTTAACGTCTCGTGGCTGGCTCCGGTGAAAGTGCGCACGATCCTGATCGGCGGCACCGACAAGATGATCACATTCGACGAACTTCAACCGTCCGAGAAACTGAAAATCTACGACAAGGGCGTATCGTTCACGGATGACCCGGCCAAGATCCATGAAATGCGTGTCGGCTACCGCGCCGGCGATATGTGGGCGCCGAAGGTCGACGGCGCCGAAGCGCTGCTCGTCGAGGGCAAGCACTTCGTCGACTGCATCAAGTCGGGCAAATCCTCGGTGTCGGACGGCGAGTTCGGCTTCCGCATGGTCGAGCTGATCGAGGCGGCAACCGCTTCGATGCGCGGCCGTGGCGAGACGATCCACCTTCCGAAAAAATCCAGCAAGTAATTCAGACAGCAAGCGAGCGAAACACCAATGGGCGTCCCTTTCGTCGACCTCAAAGCGCAGTACCACTCGATCAAGGCGGAAGTTGACGCCGCCCTGATCGCCACGATGGAATCGTGCGCCTTCACCCTCGGGCCGGAAGTCGCCGCGCTCGAGAAGGAATTCGCGCCGTACGCCGGCACGACCTTCGCCGCCGGCGTCAACAACGGCACGAACGCGCTGTACCTCCCCCTGCTCGCCGCCGGCATCGGCCCGGGTGACGAGGTCATCACTGTTCCCTTCACCTTCATCGCGTCGGCCTCGGCCATCGCTTACACGGGCGCAACGCCGGTGTTCGTCGACATCGACCCGGTGACGTTCACGATGGATCCGGCCGCGATCGAAGCCGTCATCACGCCGCGCACCAAAGCCATCGTCCCGGTCCACCTGTTCGGCCAGATGGCAGACATGGCGCCGATCATGGCGATCGCCAAGAAACACAACCTCTTCGTGCTGGAAGACGCGGCCCAGGCTCACGGCGCCGAGTACAACGGCAAGCGCGCTGGCGCATTCGGCGACGCCACCGGCTTCTCCTTCTACCCCGGCAAGAACCTGGGCGCGGCTGGCGAAGGCGGCATGACCGTCACCCCGCACGCCGAGATCAACCGCAAGGTCCGCATGCTGCGCGACTGGGGAGCCGAGAAGAAGTATTTCCACGAGATCATCGGCTACAACATGCGCCTGGAAGGCATTCAGGGCGCCGTCCTCCGCGTCAAGATGAAGTACATCGAGAAGTGGACCGAGATGCGCCGTGACGCCGCCGAGCGTTACCGCACTATGTTCGAAGGCACGGGCGTGAAGACGCCGGTCGCTCTCGCGAACCGCCGCCACGTCTATCACATCTATGCCGTCCGCACGCCGAACCGCGCGCGCTGGCAGGAAGAGCTGACCAAGAAGGGCATCCAGACGGGCATCCACTACCCGTTCCCGCTGCACACGCTGCAGGCGTTCGACTATCTCGGTTACAAGCAGGGCCAGTTCCCGCACGCCGAGAAAGCCGCTGCCGAAGTGCTGTCGCTGCCGATGTATCCGGAGCTGCAAGCCGTCCAGCAGGAAGAAGTGGTCGCCGCGGTGGCCGCTCTCCAGAAGGAAGAGCTCGCGCTCGCCTAGTGATTACGGGGTCCGCCGCAACACGGCGGACCCCGCCGACTTTCAGAACAGACAAGACAGTACAGTGTGGGTGACGGGACAATGAAGATCGAAGGTTCGAAAATCCTGGTGACCGGAGGCGCGGGCCTCATCGGCTCCACCACGATCGACCAGCTGCTCGCCAACGAGAAGCCGGCCGAGATCGTGATCCTGGACAACATGTCCCGCGGCTCGACCCGCAACCTCGAGAACGCGCTCAAGGACGAGCGCGTCAAGCTCATCCAGGGCGACATCCGCGACAAGGACCTGGTCTACAAGGTCACCGAGGGCATGGACGCGGTCATCCACATGGCCGCCATCCGCATCACCGCCTGCGCCGCCGATCCGCGCGAAGCCATGGAAGTGATGAACGACGGCACGTTCAACGTCATCGACGCCGCCCACAAGGCCGGCGTTAAGAAGGTGCTCGCGGCTTCGTCGGCCTCGATCCTCGGCCTCGCCGACAGCTTCCCGACCAAGGAAGACCACCACCCCTACAACAACCGCACCTGGTACGGCGCCTCCAAGATCATGCTCGAGGGCCTGCTGCGGTCTTACAACGACATGTACGGCCTGAACTATGTCGCGATGCGCTACTTCAACGTCTATGGCCCGCGCATGGACGTGGAAGGCAAGTACACGGAAGTACTCGTCCGCTGGGTCCAGCGCATCAACCAGGGCATCCCGCCGCTCGTTCTGGGCGATGGCAAGACGTCGATGGACTTCATCTACATCGAGGATCTCGCCCGCGCGAACGTGCTCGGCCTGAAATCCGACGCCACCGACGAAGTCTTCCACATCGCCTCGGGCGTCGAGACCTCGCTGAACGAGTTGGCGTACACGACTATGAAAGTCATGGGCGCGCCGGCCGACATGGTTCCCGAATACGGCCCCGAGCGCAAAGTGAACGCGGTCTCGCGCCGTCTCTCCTCCACCGAGAAAGCCGAGCGCCTGCTGGGCTTCAAGGCTGAAGTCAGCCTCGAAGAAGGCGTGCGCCGCTTCGTCACCTGGTGGGAAGCCAACAAGGACAGGTTCAACTAATGATCCCGATCATCAAACCTGTGATGGACCAGCGCGAAGCCGATGCGGCCTCGCGCGTCATCCTCTCCGGCTGGATCACGCAAGGTCCGGAAGTTGCGGCCTTCGAGAAAGAGTTCGCGGAGTTCGTCGGCGCGGAGTACGCAACCGCCGTCTCCAACTGCACCACCGGCCTGCACCTCGCGCTGCTCGTCGCCGGCGTCGGGCAGGGTGATGAAGTTGTCACCGTCTCGCACTCCTACATCGCGACGGCCAACTCGGTCCGTTATTGCGGCGCCGAGCCGGTGTTCGTCGACGTCGATCCGGCCACGCACAACATGGACGCCTCGCTGATCGAGGCCGCCATCACGCCGAAGACGAAAGCCATCCTGCTGGTCCACCAGATGGGCATGCCGGCGGACCTTTCGGCCATCGTCGCGGTCGCGAAGAAGCACAACCTCAAGGTCGTCGAAGATGCCGCCTGCGCCGTTGGCGCGGAGTACATGTGGGATGGCGAGTGGGAGAAGGTCGGACGCTGCCGCGGCGACGTCGCCGTGTTCTCCTTCCACCCGCGCAAGATCATGTCGACGGGCGATGGCGGCATGCTGACCACGCCGCACGCTGAATGGAACAAGCAGTTCAAGCTGCTGCGCCAGCACGGCATGTCGGTTCCCGACACTGTCCGCCACGGCTCCAACCAGGTGATCTTCGAGACCCACCCGGTGCTCGGTTACAACTACCGCATGACAGACATCCAGGCCGCCGTCGGCCGCGAACAGCTTCGCCGTCTGCCGGGCATCGTCGCCCGCCGCCGCGAGATCGCTGACAAGTATCGCGCGCTGCTGAGCTCAGCCCAGTGGATCGGCCTCCCGCTTGAGCCGCAGGGCATGAAATCCAACTGGCAATCCTTCGCCATCCGCCTGCCCGACTACGCCGACCAGCGCGCCGTCATGCAGGTCATGCTCGACGCCGGCATCGCCACGCGTCGCGGCATCATGTGCTCGCACCGCGAGGACGGCTACAAGGACAGCAAGCACCCGCCTCTGCCCCACTCGGAAGGCTGCCAGGACCGCACGATCGTCCTGCCGCTCTACCCGCAGATGACAGACGCGGATCTCGAGCTCGTCACGACGACGCTGAAGAAAGCGACCGAGCCGAAGTAGCGAACGCTACAGCTGCGGAAAAATCCGGCCTGACCGAACTATCGGTCAGGCCGTTTTTTCAACGAATACCGTGCCGGCCGAATAGCCGGCTCCGAACGAGCAGATCAGGCCTTTCTCGCCCGGCTTGAAGTCAGCCGAGTGCTTGTGGAAGGCGATGATCGAACCGGCCGACGACGTGTTCGCATACGTGTCGAGCACGGTCGGGCTCTCATCCTCGCTTGCTTCGTGACCCAGCACGCGCTCGGCGATCAGGCGGTTCATGCCGGCATTGGCCTGGTGCAGCCACATCCGCCGCAGCTCGCTCGACTTGATGCCGAGGCGATCCATTTCCTCGTTGATCATCGCCGCCACCATCGGCACGACTTCCTTGAACACCTTCCGCCCCTCCTGGACGAACAGCTTGTCGGATTTGCCGACGCCATCCGGATCGCCGCGATTGAGGAAGCCGAAATTGTTGCGGATGTTGTTCGAGAACTGCGTCTTGAGATGCGTGCCGAGAATTGACCAGCCTCCTTTGGACGCCCGGTCTTCGGATTCGACGAGCACCGCTGTTGCGACATCGCCAAAGATGAAGTGGCTGTCGCGGTCGGTGAAATTCAAATGCCCCGAGCAGATTTCCGGGTTCACCATCAGTACGGTCTTGGCGTGGCCCGCACGCACGAAGTCCGCCGCCGTCTGGATGCCGAATGTGGCGGACGAGCAGGCAACGTTCATGTCGAACGCAAAACCCGGCGCGCCGAGTGCTGCCTGTACCTCGATCGCCATCGCGGGATAGGCGCGCTGCATGTTGGAGGCGGCGCAGATCACCGCGTCGATTTCCTTGCCTTCGCGCCCCGCCTTGGCGAGCGCTTCCTGCGCCGCCTTCACCGCAATCTCGGCCAGGACCGAAATCTGGTCGTTTGGCCGCTCGGCAATATTGGGCGTCATCCGCTTGGGATCGAGCACGCCGTCCTTGTCGACGACATAGCGCGACTTGATGCCCGAGGCCTTCTCGATGAACTCCACCGATGAATGCGGCTTGGGCTCGACCTTCCCCGCCGTGATCTCCTCGGCATGCTCGGCATTCCACCGGTCCGCCCAGGCATTGAAGCTCGCCACCAGTTCGGCATTGGAAATCGAATGGGGCGGCGTATAGAGCCCCGTGGCGGAAATGACCGGACGCGACATGAAAAACCTCGTTCTGAGCGCGCAGGTTTAGACCCGTCGCCTGATACCGTCGAGTAGGCTGATGTTACGTGGCGGCAGTATGGTGCGGCGCAATGGCGCTGGATCAGAGGCGAGAGAAGGAAGGCCGGACAAATGGCGAAGAAATTCCGGTTGAAAGCCGAGGATATCAAGCCGCTCGCCACCGGGCGGGGCGCCTGCTTCGCAACTGACATGATCACCTGCAATGGAAAGCTGGTGGGCTTCATGTACCGCGCTGCGCCCGACGGCCCGGAGGATAGCGGCTGGCGCTTCATGGCGGGGCTGGAAGACCAGGACTACATGAACGACCCCGCGAATCACGACGTCTACGACGTGAACACGATCGCCAACTACGACCCCAGCATCGTCCCCCTTCTCGACGAACCGGAAGGCAGCGTGTTCGAGCGCACCCCAGGCACAAAGAATTTCAGGCCGGTTACAGACTGGGCGCCGCCAGAAGACTAAGACTCGGGGACTAGCCCTTCGCCGCACACTCCAGCGCGCCGGCGTAGCCGGGCTGGTCGATCATCACGCGCGCGAAGACGCTGTCGCGCAGGTAGGCGTGTAGGTCGGGCCGTTTGAGGTCGATGTCGCCCGCGCGGATGGCCGCGCACAGCCGCGCCCTCTGCTGTCCCAACGGCCCACCACCGCCGAGCAGGGCCGAGAGACCCTGCGCCTCCCATGCATGCGCGTCAGGCCCGATGCTCATCTCGCGCAACACGATATCGGTCGCGTTCGCCGCCACGCGCGCGAGGAACTGGCTGCGCCCCTGACGCCCGGCCTGCGCATCCTCCTTCAGAAAATCGCGTACGCCGGTGAGCAGTTCTGCACTGGTCGGAAGATCGCCCCTGTCGTCCGTCGCCGCTTCGGGCCGCCGCGCCCAACCGGGGATCAGCATGTTCACGCAATCGATCTGGCATTCCGAACTGCGGCGCCCGATGACCGGCCGCTCGACACTCGGCTCGCTTCCGTTGCGAAATGACTGCCCCATCGACAGCGCGCCGACCGCCCACCAGAACGAGCCGAACACTTCCCAGAAGCGCACAGCCTTGCGGTCCACCTTGTGCCCCGCAACGGACTCATATCCCTCGAACAGATCATCCGTTTCGCCAAACCCGCCCACGGGCTTCTCGCTCGCGCCAAAGCGCCACGACCGCGTCATCAGCCAGCCAAGGTCCCGCATCGGATCGCCAACATGCGCCAGCTCCCAATCGAGCACGGCGGCGACGCCCGCATCCGGATCGACAATCAGATTGCCGTTCCTGAAATCACCATGCACCAGCGTGTGAGGCCGTTCGTGCGGAAGATTCTTCAGCAGCCACATCGCCGTGAAATCGATCATCGGCTGCGGCGTGTCCAACTCCAGATATGCCGCATGCGTCTTGCGCACGGCATGCTCGGGCGTGAACATTTCCAGCGCCTCATCCAGCCCTGCCGCCTTCACATCCACCGTATGCAGCCGCGCCAGAATCTGCCCGCACTGCCGCGCCAGCGTACGTCGCGCGCCCGCCAATTCCGGTGATTTCACAATGCGACCGCCCAGCGTCTCGCCGCCGATCCAGTCCATGGCGAAGCCTGCGCCCAGCCCGTCTTCCGGTTGCAGCACCAGCACCACCTCCGGCCCCGGCACGCCCGCCGCTTTCGCAGCGCTGAACAGCTTTGCCTCGATCGTGAGACCAGGCCCCGCGCCCATCGCCGACTGCCCCTCGCCCGCAGCCCTGCGCAAGGCCAGCGTCCGCACCGCCCCACCGATCACCACGCCGAGCCGATACGTCTCACGGCTCGCGCCAGCCGAAAGGCGATCACACGACTCCAGCCGCTCGAAACCGGGCAGGCGCTTGAGGACAGCTTCCAGCTTGGCCGCGTCGATCATTCCGTCAGGCCCCTATTCACTCACACCTTTGGGCGCGCGCTGGTCCATAAAGCCGAACATGTAGCCGGCCACGCGGCGCATCTGGATCTCCTCCGCGCCCTCGGTGATGCGATAGCGGCGGTGGTGGCGGTAGATGTGCTCGAACGGCTTGTGCCGCGAATAGCCCAGCCCGCCATGCACCTGCATCGCCCGGTCCGCCGCTTCACAGCACAGCCGGTTCGCCCAGTAATTGCACATCGAGACTTTATCGCTGGCCGCGAAATTCCCAGCCGTGTCCATGATCCACGCGGTCTTATGGATCAGCGCCCGCACCATCTCGCACTGCGTCTGCAGCTCGACGAGCGGGAACTGGATCGCCTGGTTGCTCGACAGCTTCTTGCCGAACGGCGCGCGCACATTGGCATACGCCACCGCTTCGTTGATGCAGTACTGCGCCGCGCCCAGCGAGGATGCCGCCTGCCTGATCCGGTTCTCGTTGAAGAAATGCTGGACCACCTGCAGACCGCGCCCCTCGCCGCCGAATACGGCGCTATCGGGCACGCGCACACCCTTCAGCGTCACATGTGCATGGTCGGAGGGCATGTTGAACGTCCAGAGATACTCCTCGATGGTGAAGCCCGGCGACTTGATGGGCACGAGAAACGCCGTGATGCCGCCGCCATCGCCCGCCTTGCCCGATGTGCGCGCCATGATCATGTCATGGCTGGCGGTATGGACGCCCGTATTCCACGTCTTCTCGCCGTCGATGATCCAGTGGTCACCATCGCGCACGGCGACGGTTTCCATGTGCGTGGCGTCCGAGCCATGCTTGGGCTCGGTGATGCCGAAGGCGAAGCCGCGCTTGCCGGCGGCCAGGTCTTCCATCCATTCGGCCTTCTGCGCGTCCGTACCGTAGTTCCACATCAGCAGCGCGCCGACGCTGTTGCCGACGATCGAATGTTCGTTCTGCAGGTCGTTGTGGAGACCCAGCCCCTTGGCCGCCAGATGCTCGCGGATCACCGCCATGGCGAGGTTGGAACCGCAGCCCACATCCCGCGCCGACCCGCCCAGCTCTTTCGCTAGAGCAAAACGGAAGTGCCCGGCCGCATTGGCCCTGCGCCGCGCCTGCCTCAGCAGGTCTTCCCACTCGTGCCGCGGCAGGCCGCCTGCGTCCCAATCCGTGCGCGCATGTTCGCGGCGATGATCGAAGAAGCGGATATTGTCGTCCGCATCTTCCAGCGGCTTGATCTCCGCCTCAATGAAGCGGTCCAGCTCGGCGAGATAGTCGACGAGACCCTTGGGAAGATTGAAATCCACGATGCGCTCTCCGGCGTTTCCCCGCCGGACAGTCTTGGCCTACTCAGCAGGAACCGCAACAGGCTCCGGCCCATGAGCAGGCTTGGGATCCTTCGGCGCCAGCAGCAGGTACATGGGCGGCGTCACAATCCGCGCGATCAGCGTGGACGTGATGAGACCCCCGATGATCACCATCGCCAGCGGCGAATAGAGCGGGGAGCGTTCCAGCACCAGAGGCGTCAGTCCGCCGATGGCCGTAAGGGAAGTCAGCAGCACCGGCAGGAAGCGCACCTCGCCCGCCTTCTCGATGGCTTCCCTGAGAGGCGTTCCCCGCGCCCGTTCCTGGTTTGCAAACTCCACCAGCAGGATCGAATTCTTGATCTCGATGCCGATGAGCGCAATGAACCCGATGATCGAGGTGTAGGACAGCGACTCCCCGCCCAGATAGAGCGCGATCAGCCCGCCCATGATGCCGAACGGGATAACGAAGGCCACGACAGCCGCCGTCGCGAACGATCCGAATTCGAGCAGCAGCACCGCCATCACGCCGAACATCGCGATCAGCAGCGCCGGCCCCATGCCGCCGAAGCTTTCCGATTGCGCTTCCGCCTCGCCGCCCAGGCTCGACGAATAGCCAGCCGGGAGCGGGATTTCCTTCAGCGCCGCTTCCATCCGCATGGAGGTTTCGCCGGCAAGATAGCCAGGCTCAAGATAGCCCGTGATGGTCACGGTCCGCTCGCGCTCGTAGCGGCTGATGCGCGCCGGTCCCGACGAAATGCGCGGATCGGCGAACTGCGTCAGCGGCGCGGCAGAGCCATCGCCCGTCCAGATGTAGAGCGCATCAAGGTCCGTCATGTTCATGCGCTCGGCGCGCGGCGCGCGAACGACAACGGGATAGGCATCGCCCACCGGATCGCGGAACGAGGCGACGCGCGCGCCGCCAATGGCGATGCGCAGCGTCTGGTCGATGGCGCCCGCCGGTACGCCGCGCAGCGCGGCTTCCTCGGTGTCGATGGAAAGGTCGAGATCGAGCAGCCGTTCGGAGAGCGGGTTGGTGACGTTTCGCACGCCATCAACAGAGGCGATCACGCGCTCGAACTCCGCCGCGATGCCTGAGAGAACTTCGATATCCGCGCCCTGGATGCGCACGGCCAGCGGCGCTTCGATCGGCGGTCCGTTGAGGAATCGCTTCACGTTGAAACGCACGCCCGGATAGGTCGCCAGTTCGGCGCGCAGGTCCTCGAGGACCGCGTTGCCCTCCTTGGCCTCCCAATGGTCGAAGCGCGCGTAGATGCCGCCGACATTGCTGGCCTGCTCGCTGGGAATCTCGTTGTAATAGACCTGCGGGTTGCCGCGGCCAGTGTTTGCGAAGCGCCAGGTGAACCCTTCGCGCTTGGCCAGCGCCTGGTCGGCAAACATCACGGCCTTGTCGGTCTCCTCGACGGCGACGCCCTGGGGCAGCTCGACCTCGACCATGAAGTACGGGCTGTCATTCTCGGGGAACAGGCTGAAGCCAAGCTGCGGCACCAGCGTCAGCGACGCGCCGAACAGCGCCAGCGCCGCCACCACGGTGATGCGCGGCGCCGCCAGCGCCACCTTCAGGATCGGGCGATAGACGGCGTGGATGGCGCCCATCATCACATCGAGGAAGACGTTCTTGTGGTCCTTCTTTGGCAGCATGCGGCTGGCTAGGAAAGGGATGATCGTCAGCGCCACGAACAGTGAAGCGGCAATCGTGCAGACAACCGCCATCGGCAGCGACCGCGTGAAATCTCCCGCCGCCTCGGGCAGGTTCAGCAGCGGCAGGAACGCCAGCAGCAACGTAGCCGTACAACCCAGGACGGCGATATTGATCTCGTTGACGCCCTCGATGGCCGCGTTGCGCGGACTGAGGCCATTGCGCTTGTGACGCGCGATGTTTTCGGTGACGACGATGGAGTCGTCCACCAGCAGACCCAGCGCGATGACAAAGCCCGCAATCGACAGCTGGTTCAGCGAATAGCCCATCAGGTCGAGCGCGATGACGCCGATGGCGAACGACGCCGGGATCGACACCATCACGACCAGCGAAGCGCGCAGGCCCAGCGGCAGAAGCGTCAGCAGCACGAGGCCGATGGCGATCATGAAATCCCGGCCGAGCGTCGTCAGGCGCTTCGACACTGTTTGCGACTGGTCGAAGCCACGCTCCAGCTTGATCTCGGGCGGCAGGCGCGACTCGAACTTGTCCACCTGGAAGCGGACATTATCCATCACGTTGAAGATGGTGGCGCCAAGCTTTGCCCGCGCCGTCACGAACAGCGAACGCTGGCCGTTGAACCGTGTGCGCACCGACTGCTCGTCATTGGTCCACTCAACCGTGGCAACGTCGCCAACCGTCAGCGCGCTCGTGCCTTCCGAGCGGAGCGTGACATTGCGAATCTCGTCCAGGCTGTCGAACGGGCCGGTGGCTTCCACGTTGAAGCGGCGGCCACTGCTCTCAACCGAGCCAATGGGAACATCCGCTCCTTCGCGCTGCAGCGCCTCGGTCAGCGCCGTAAGCGGAATGCGATAGGCGGCCAGCTTGTCGAGATCGGGCGTCACCCGCACTTCGCTGGGCGGCACGCCCCAGATTTCCGATTGCTGCACGCCGTCTGCGCGTTCGATCGCGTCGCGCAATTCACGGGCATAGGCTTCCATCCGGCGGTAGGACGCCGTCTCGCTGACCAGCGCCATCTGCACGATATTGGTCTGCGCGGGGTTCTGCCGGTTCGCGCGCAGCAGCGTGATACCTTCAGGCAGGCTTGCACGGATCACGTTCAGTTCGCGCACGACCTCGTCATATTTCTTCTCGGGGTCGGACCCATAGATGAAGCTGACGCCAATCGAAGCGAGCCCCGCCTGGCTGGTCGACTGGATCTCGTCGACATCCTCAAGTCCGTTGAGCGCCGTCTCGATCGGGATCGAGACCACGCGCTCCATCTGCTCGGCGTCGGCCCCCGGCAGCACGACGAACACGCCGACGCCCGGGAAGGAGACGATCGGGTCTTCCGATTTCGGAATCGACATCACCGACTGGATGCCAAGGCCGAACAGCATGACGAACACGATCAGCGTGAACTGCCAGCGGTCGACGAAAAAGCGCGTAAACCCCTGCATCCCCCCCGCGGCCCCGCTATTCGCCGCCGACGCGCACGGCGTCGCCGTCGCGCACCATGGAGGCGCCCCGCGTGATCAGGCGATCACCGGCGACAAGCCCTTTGAGGATGGAGACGCCGGCATCGGTGACGCCGCCGGTTTCGACCGGGCGCCGCCGCGCCTTGCCCTCGGCATCGATCACGAACACCACGCCCTGGTCGGCGCGCGCATCGATCAGCGCAATGGCGGGAATGACGAAATAGCCGGGAGCGGCGCCAGCAACAGCTTCGCGAGCGGCAAGGCTGATTTCGGCAACCTCCCCCGCGCGAAGGCCCTCGACGCCGGATACGCCGACTTCAACCTCGAACGTCCCCGACATCGATCCGCGCGGCGCGATCCGCAGGACAGTGCCCGAAACCGGCGCGCGCTTCTCGATCAGCACTGACGCCGTGTCGCCGACTTTGACTTGGGCCACTTCGGCCGGCGTCATCGACGCGCGCACGACAAGCCCCGCCCGGTTCTCGCCAATGGTCACGACCGGCTGGCCCGCACTGACTGTCTGGCCGGGCTCGGCTTGGCGGGCGAGCACGACGCCGCCCGAAGGCGCAATGATGGAAATCCGCTCGCGCGTGCGCTCGAGCGCAAGGCGTGCGCTGTCGAGTTCGGCCTGCGAGGAGGCGCCCGCCTCGAACAGGCGGGTGACGCGATCGAAATTCTGCTGCGCGGTCTGGCGGGCGAGCGCTGATTCAGCCTCGTCCGCGCCCACCGATATCTTGCGCAGGGTGGCGATCACCTGCCCGGCCGCGACGCGGTCGCCGGCATCCACGCTGAGTGTTTCGATCTGGCCAGGAGCGCCGAACCCCAGCGCCGCTTCCCGCTTGTAGGCCACCAGCCCGCTTGCCCGTACGCCCGAACCCGCGCCGTCGGCGGCAATTGACAGGGCCTCAACCGCAATCGCGGCTGCGGGCACGGGAGCGGTATCCGGGGTTTCCCCCGCCTCACCCTGGCATGCCGCCAGTGCGGCAAGCGCCAGAAGGCCGCCAAGCCCGTTTCTGCAAGCTGACAGAGCCCCTGTCATGTGCCACCTAGAGTGTGGATGGGTTACCTTGACAGTGTCTAGTTTATATCAGACACCGTCAAGCAGAATCGGAATATGACATGACCGTGACGAAGTCTGCGACGCGCGACGACGTTCGCGCAGAAATTCTCGAAGCCAGCATCGCCTTGATGAACGAGGGCGGCCTCGGCGCTTTGTCGATGCGCGAGGTGGCGCGGCGCGCCGGCGTCAGCCATCAGGCCCCGTATCACTATTTTGCGGATCGCGGCGCGATCCTGGCCGAACTGGCCGCCGAAGGCTTCGACCGCCTGACCGACTACATGGTGAGCGCGGTTGGCCTTGCGCGGGACAAGGCTTCTCGCAGTCGCGCGCTTGGCGAGGCCTATCTGCGCTTCGCCCTGAACAACCCGGAAGTTTTCCGCCTGATGTTCCGGTGCGAGATGGTTGACCTCAAGAACTATCCCAAAGCCAAGGAGCACGCCGACCGCTGCTTCCAGTATGTGGCTGACGTTCTTGGCGCCGGCTCGATCGCGGACAAGAGCAGCGCAGACCTCGTTCCCGTCATCGCGGCCTGGTCAGTTGCGCATGGTCTTGCGACGTTGATGCTCGAAGGCAAGCTCGGCGAGGCGTTCGGCGAAACCCTGGACCAGCGCGAAGATGCGGCGCGGAAAATCCTCTCCTACTTTTCCGAGAAGACCGCGAAGTAGAGCGCCTAACACCACGCGCCCGAGATCGGGATCACCTGTCCCGACACAAAGCCCGAGCGGCCCATCACCAGGAGTTCGACGAGGGCTGCGACCTCCTCGGCCTCGCCCAACCGTCCCATCGGCACGCGCGCCAGAAGCTTCGGCCCCTTCACGGGATCGGCCAGCAGCGCTTTCGGGTAGTACGTCTCGGTCTGAATGAAGTTCGGCGCGACGGCATTCACCGAAATCCCGTCCGCCGCGACTTCGAGCGCCAGCGAGCGGACAACGCCGTTCACAGCCGCCCGGGCCGCAGCATAGGCGCCAAAGCCCGGAATGCCGCCGATATGGCCTGACGACGTGCCGAACACGATGCGCCCCGCCTTGTGCGGCCGCATTACCTTCACAGCCGCGCCGGCAAAGGCAATCGCCTCGGCCGCCAGCCGCTGGAAATAGGGCATCAGCGCTTCGATGGTGAGGTCCTCGGCGTTGAGCCGCGGCGCAGGCATGGCCGGCGAGATTACGATGCCATCCAGCCTGCCGCCAAACTGGCTCGCCGCCTTCGCGACGATCTCCCCCGGCGAGCCCCAGCCGACTACATTCACGCCCTCGTCGACGCCATCGCCGAGAATGGCCGGATCGCAACCGATGATGGTGGCGCCCCCGGCCTGCAGCCGCCGCGCGATCACCGGATTGGCGAAGCCCTTTAGATCAGTGAGAAGCACATTCGCCACGGCGACACCCGTCTGCTGCGCCGCACGGCTCGGTCACGCGAGCCTCGGCCTTCGCGCATAAGTAGTGCGGGACCTGCGGGATTGGGAAGACCCGGGCGCGAAAGGTTCAGGCTGCGCGATCGCCTGCGAGCTGGTGGCGCTTGAGCAGGCCGACGAACTTGGTCGCCAGTTCGCGCGCATCGATGGGCTTCGAGACATAGTCGTCCATGCCAAGGGCAAGATACTTCTCGCGATCGCCTGACATGGCGTCCGCCGTCAGCGCGATGACGGGGATGTCCTTCCAGGGCTGGCCGCTGGTGCGGATGCGGCGGATGGCTTCCTTGCCGTCCATCACCGGCATGTGGACATCCAGCAGCACGATATCGAACGGCTGTTCGGCAAGGCGCGCGAGCGCCTCGATGCCGTTCGCCGCCTCCACAATCTTCGGCGCCATCTGCGTCATGAACAGTTTGACGACCTGCCGGTTGACCGCGTTGTCGTCCACCAGCAGCACGCGCGCGCCCATGATCGGGACCGGCGCCGGGGCGGGCCTTGCCGCCTCGGCAGCTTCTTCCGTCGGCGCAGCCACACGCACGGATTTCTCCGCCAGGAAGGAGAGCCGGAAAGTCGAGCCCTCGCCCAACCGGCTTTCGACCGTGACATCGCCGCCCATCAGGCGGGCGAGCTGGCGCGTGATCGCAAGGCCAAGGCCTGTGCCGCCAAAGCGGCGCGTGATGGATGCGTCGGCCTGCGTGAAGGCGCCGAACAGGCGCTGGACGGTTTCCTCGTCCATGCCGATGCCCGTGTCCGTCACAGCGACATGCACGCGGTAGCTGCCGTCGGGCAGCGTCTTGGCGCCGACGCGGATCGAGACACCGCCACGCTCGGTGAACTTGATCGCGTTCGACAGCAGGTTGCCAATGCACTGGCGCACGCGGACCGGATCGTATCGCGTCGACCGCGGCAGGTCCGGATCGACGTCGAGCGTGACGTCGAGCCCGATCTCGTTGGCGCGAGACAAGAAAAGCTGGCGCACGCGATTGACCGTCAGCGCCAGATCGCCATCGACCCGCGCGATCTCGAGCTTGCCGGCCTCGATCTTGGAAATGTCGAGAACGTCGTTGAGCAACGCCATCAGCGTCTGGCCGGATTCGGTGATGACCTTCACGCGGTCAAGCTGGTCATCGGTCAAGGGATCGTTGGACAGCACCTGCGCCATGCCGAGGATGCCGTTGAGCGGCGTGCGGATCTCGTGACTCATGGCAGCGAGGAAGTTCGATTTCGCCACAGTCGCCGCCTCGGCCTGCTGCTTGGCCTCGATAAGAGCGAGTTCCTGCTGCTTGCGCGCGTCGATGTCGAGCATCAGGCCGACAGCGCGCACATTTTCGCCCGCGGCGTTGCGCTGCACGCGCGTGAACAGGCGCACCCACCTGCCCTTGCCATCCGGCGTGTGAATGCGCGTGTCCATGCTCTCGACGTCGTTGGAGACAAGGCACCGCTCCCAGCTCTTGCGAACCGCGTCCTGCTGGTCTTCGGTATAAATTCCGAACGGGTTGAGGGCCTGGCGCGCCATGGCTTCGGGTCCGGCGAGCGTCTTGAACTGTTCGGAAGACCAGCGGTCGCCCGACTTGAGATCGATCTCGTATACGCCCGCCTTGGCCGCCGCCATCGCAAGTTCGAGGCGGCCCGATATCAGGTCGGCGTTGTCGCGCGCCTGCGCAAGCTCGGTCACGTCCTGCGTCAGACCGAACATTTCGTAGAGGCCCGATGCCAGCTTGCGGCCCGAACGGTAGTAGACGCGCAGCGTGCGCCATTTGGCGTCGTTGGCGCGATAGCGCATCTCGCCGACTGCGGAGCCGCCTTGCGACGTCAGACGTCCCCGGATGGCGTCATCCTTTTCGACATCGTCAGGGTGCTGCAGCTTGCGCAGGACCTCGAGCGGGACCGGCCGCGAGATGCCGCTATAGCCAAGTGAAAGCGCGCTGGCGAAGGTGTAGACCTGCGTGTCGGGGTCGTAACGCCAGTCTCCAACTTCCGCATCCGCCATGAGACGGTCACGCGCCGTCCGTGCGCCAATCAGTGTGGTGAGCGCGAGCCACTCCGCCGTCACATCGACAAGACGGATCACATCGCGCCCGGGGGAGACGGACGTGCGGTCGACACGGAGCCACGTGTCTGAGCCATCAGAAGCGAGCCGAAAGCAGCTCGCACCGGACGAGCGTGATTCATCGCTCGACAGTCCGCGCAGCAATTCGAGAACCTCGACGCCGACGAGAAACTGGGCCGGCCGCTGCAGGCGCGCGGCGAAGGCGGCGTTCACTTCGACGACCCGATCCCGCGAATCGACGACGCAGCATGGGATGGCGGCAAGGACCGCCACCGCCACGTCGGGCGAGTTCAAGAGGGAGGCAGGCGGCATGAAGGAAACGATCGGCGAATTTTACGAACCGATCGCACGCTAACCGCAATTGGTTTAGCGACAGTTCAACCGGACCGCCGGCGCTGTTGCGAGGTTGTTAACCAGTGACGCGAAGGCTTTCGGAAATCGCCCGTGCAGCAGGCGTGTCCATCGCCCCCTCTTCGCCGAAGCGCTTGATGGCCAGCCGCCACAGCCATTTTGCGTGGCTCTGGCGCCCGGCCGCAGCAGCATGATCTCCGGCAAGGCCCGTCAGTTCCGCCAGCGCGAGACCCTTGGCCGACTCGCGGCCCGCTTCGAGAAGGCGTTCGGCTTCGGCCAGTTGTCCGGCTTTCAGCGCAGCGCGGATGGCCGCGTGCGGTTCTGCCGCGGCAGATGGAACGACCGCTGCGGCCACGACCGGCGTGGCGGGTATGGCGGGGGGAGGTTCCGCCGCGACCGGGATGGGGGCCAGCGAAGCCGCCGATGGAAAGGCTGCCGAGGCCGGAGCAGGCGCCGCAACAGCGGGCTGTGGCGCAGCTGGTTGTGGCGCAGCTGTCGGAACAGCAGTCGCAACCGGCTTGACCGGCTGGGAAGGCGTGGCCGGGATCGGCGGCGGCGGCGGCGGTGGCGGGACAGGCGCCGGCCCAACCGGCGCTGGCTGGGCGAGCGGAGGCGTGACGGGCGCAGTCTGAGCTGGTGCTGGTGCCGCCACAGGCTGCGCCGCCGCCGGCGCTGGAATGTCACCGGAGCGCCAGTCGCGATCGGCGGCGCGGCCAGCTTCGGCATAGTAAGCTTCGGCCTCGCCCAGATGGGCGGTGCGCTTTGCCTCGCGCGCCTCAAGCTCGCGGCGGCGATTGGGGCGCGGATGCACGGCGCTGACGAGGAAGACGACACCGGCCGCAAAGGCCAAGGCGCCAGCCACGATCATCCAGGGCGGGCCTGCCGGGCCAGGCGGGAAGAGAGCGCCAACGTCGGCGCGATTCATCCAGAGAAGATAGCCGCCGCCCGCGCCTGCCAGTGCGCCGAGGACAAAGTGGAGAATCCGCACCAACATTACGCCATCCCAGACCACACACGCGGAGCCGCGTTCGGACGCGGCAACGTATGACTATCACCGCGCGGACCTGCGCGGGCCACCCTTAGCCAAATACCGGCCGTTCTGAAACCTCGCATCCTGCCCGCTGCAGGGGAAGCCGCTGTACCACAGGTACAGTTGGAATGGCTGCGCTCTGCACAGATGCAGAACCAGACCGAAATGAACGCTACAACAGGCTGAAATCGCTCGCGAAACGGATTGTGCAGTAGCTGCACCACGCGTCTGCTATCGAAGCCGCCCGCCTGCCCGTACCTATCCCTCACCGGCGCATGAGACGCCGGGAAAGAAGACTTAGAAAAAGAAAAGAAGGGTCCTCCCCATGTCCGACTTCCTCCAACGTCAACTCGCAAATGTCGCGCTGGCCATCGAGTTCACAGCCCTCGGTGCTGTGGTGATCGTGATGGTCAGCTTCTCGCTCGGTGCGCCGGCGACGCTCGCCGCCTGAACCGAGGCCGAAGACGAACCAAGACTTGTGGTGGCGCAGGCATGCCCACGTGGTGTGCCTGCGCCAACGCGATCCCAACAGGACACGTTCCATGCTCAAAGACATTTACGGTTGCCCCGTCTCCACGGGCTCGCACGAGGCGCTCCAGCATTTCAATAATGCCCTGCCCCTGATCCGCACCTTTCACGGCGATCCGATCGCCCCGCTCGACCGCAGCCTCGAAGCCGATCCGCAATTCGGCCTCGCCTGGATCACGCGCGCCATACTGATGGCTCAGACCACCGACCGGCTCTATCTCGACGAGGTGCGGCGATCACTGCGGGCTGCGGAAGCCTGCAATCTCGATGCGCGCGAGCGGGCGCACTTCACCGCCTCGCTGGCATGGGCGCAGGGACGCCTGCATGAATCGACGGCTGCATTCGGCCGGATCGCGCAGGACACGCCACGCGACCTGCTGGCGCTGCAGAACGCCCATGGCGGCTGCTTCTTCACGGGCCGGCAGTTTGAGTTGCGCGACTGGCCACTGCAGGCGATCCGCGCTTTTGGCGAGGCTGATGAAGGACGGCATGCAGTTCTGGGCATGGCGGCTTTCGGCCTCGAGGAGTGCGGGGACTATGCCCGCGCATTCGATCTTGGCGTTGCCGCTGTCGAACTGGAACCGCTGGACGCATGGGCCGTGCATGCCGTCGCCCACGTTCATGAAATGCGCGGCGACAGCAGCGCGGGAGAGGCGTGGCTGACGAAGACGTCGCCGGGCTGGGCCGCGGATTGCGGCTTTGCCTACCACAACTGGTGGCACCTCGCGCTCCTCCACATCGATGCGCAGGATCACGACAAGGCGCTCGCACTGTACGACCAGCGCATCCGCCCCGACACGACGACACAGATCGTACTGGAAATGCTCGATGCATCCGCCCTGCTCTGGCGGCTTCACCTCGAAGGCGTTGAAGTCGGCGACCGCTTCAGCCCGCTCGCCGACGCCTGGCTGCAGACGACCACCGGCCACTACGCCTTCAACGACTTGCACGCCGTCATGGCGCTGGCGGGCGCGGGGAGACCGAAGGAAGCCGAAGCTGTGCGCGCATCGATGCGCCGCAGCCTCGACGCCGGCGGCGACAACGACACGATGACCGCCGATGTCGGCCTGCCGCTGGTCGATGCGTTCATCGCCTTCGCGGCTGGCCGGAATGCCGACGCGCTGGAACGCATCCTGCGCGTGCGCGGCATCGCCCAGCGCTTTGGCGGCAGCCACGCGCAGCGTGACGTGCTGTCACTGACTGCGTTGACGGCGGCGATCCGGGGCGGGTTCAGGGCGACGGCCGAAGCGCTGAGCGCCGAGCGGCTGGCGCACAAGCCGCAAAGCCCATGGGCACAGCGTCTGTGGCGCGAGGCCAGCGGCAGCGGGCTCGCAAAGGCCGCGGAATGAGACGAGGCGACATGCAGCGGGGCGACAGATCCTGTAGCGCCCGTCACGGGGGCTAAACAACTGCCGGACGCAGGCGGTCTTGTCTGACCAGCTGCGTCCGGCAATTTCTTTCCTACTTCGACAGCCTGAGCTTCGAGATCGACGTCGCGATCTTCTGGAAGGCCAGCTGCAATTCCGCCGTATCAGCCGCCAGGAATGCATGCTGGGGGCTGGTTGCGCAGTTGGTGAGGAAGTCGGTCGTCGCGGTGGCCGAACCGAGTTCAAGTCCGACCGTGTAGATAACGATGTTCTCTGCCTTCATCGCCGTACAGATGGTCTGGGCCTGAGTGAACGGGCTGGCCGCGCCGCAGCCGGCCGAAGCCGTCGAGCGACCCTGGCAGGTCGTGAAGTTGAACTCGCCGTCGGTCATCAGGATAGCGACCTTGGCCAGTTCTGGCGTGCCGTAAGCCATCGGCGCGTTGACGGTTTCCTTGTCCCACACCGAAGCGAAGTTGGGCGAGAGCATGTACCACGCCCAGGCAATGCCGATCTGGCCGGCCGTGGAGCCACCGGTCGACAGGTTGTCGATCGCAGCGTTAAGGCGAGTCTTGTTCGGCGTCAGCGGCGTGACGTAGTTGTCCGTGTCGCAGTTGCCGTCGTTCGTGTAGTAGATGCCGAGCGGAGCCGATCCCGGCGCAGTGTCCGTCGCCGCATCGTCGCCATAACGCTCAACCATGCAGACGCTTGGGTAGTGGAAGCGTGCGCTGGCGAGGTTGCTGGTGTCGTCGTCGATCATCTTCGCGCAGCCATACTTCAGGCACTGCGCTGTACCGCCACTGGCGTAGGCGCTCGTCAGGTCAGTCGGCGCCGAGTTCTGCAGCCTGAACGTGTCCGCCGAGAGCCGCGTCACCTTCCAGGCCCGGTTGGGCGTGTCGTCGTTGTTGGTGTTGTTGAGGTTTCCGCCGACCGATCGGATCTCCACGAACTCATTTGTCTGAAGGCCGTGGGCAGTCGACGTGACATCGACGTTGCAGGACGAATTCCCGCACTCCGCCACGCTGCCGCCCGAGGTCCAGGTCTGGTAGTTGCGCGCATCGCCGGGCAGGAAGAAGGTGGCGCCGCTCGGGTCGTCGACATTGATCGAGGAATTGGTCGCGGTGTTGAGCGACGTACCGCCGCCACTCTGGGTGATGCCCCACATGAAGAGGTCGTCAGAGGACGAGAAGTCGTGGTTGGCCGTGGTCACGACGCGATAGCGACAGTCGGACACGTAGCATTCGGACGCCGTGCCCGTGCTCGCGGTTGTCGACGTGTAGTCCGGGCCGAAGCCAGGCAATACGAAATAGTTGGTGTTGACACCGCTGATCGTCCAGGTGGCGCCCCAGCTGTTGTTTGGCGACGTGCCGCCGCCGCTGGTGGTGACGCCGTTGATGTAGACGAAATCGCCATTGCTGAAGCCGTGCGCGTTCGACGTAACGCGGAACTCGCAGGCGGTGCTGTAGCAGCGGCGCGAAGTGCCGGTGCTGCTGGTGCTGCCTGACGGCGGCGTGGTGTACGTCGTCGTGCCGAGATTCTGCAGCCAGTAGTCGGTGCCAGACGGATTGGCGACCTTGTAACGGTTGCCGTTGAGGGCGGTGAAACTGCCGCCCGTGACATTCAGGTAGACCGTGTCGCCCGCCGCATATCCGTGGTTGCCCGACGTGCGGATCCGGATTCGCGTGTTGGAGTTGGTCTTCGCGATTGACGAGATCGTGCGGGACGTACCGTTCACAAAGGTGGCGGAGGCGATCGACTTGCCCGAGTTCGTGCGCCAGCCAGCCGACGAAATTGTCTTGGTCGTGGTCGAGCCGTTGCGCCAGGACGCCGCCGAGATGGACGTTGTTCCAGTCGGCGTACCGCGCAGGTCGGTTACTGCAGCGGCGTCGACGTGGAGGTCGTCCACGTGGATGCTCTGCGCCCACGGAACAACGGCGACTTTCGAGAAGTAAGGGGTCTGAATGGTGCCGACGACTTCGTCGATCAGCGCCTTGGAGGCAGCCGTCAGGCCGGCCATGCGGGTCGAGTTCATCGAACCCGTGACGTCGAGCGCGAGCGCAACCTCGACATGGTTGCCGCCACGACGCACTTCGCTTTCAGCGGAAACCTCGACATAGGGCTGGCCGACCAGCGGCATGAAGAACGTGTTGATCTTCACCGTGCCCTGGAGCGTGAGGATATCATCGTCGTCGCTCAGGATAAGTTCCAGGTCGATCGGATCGTCGTGCTGGGTCTTGAAGTTCTTTTCGACGAAGCGGCGCGCGACTTCATCGAGGTCCGCATCCTCATCAAGCGTCGAGCCAGCAGCCAGGGCAGCAGCGTCGAGAGCGGAGGCGAGTTCGTAGTGCGCAAGGAAGGCCCGGCCGCCGTCGATGGCGAGACCCGTGCACACGCAGAGCGGCACAGCCATCAGCGCGAACTGCATGGCGAACGCGCCTTTGGTGTCGCGGATGAATTTCCTGATCGAACCCGACATCTTCTTTCCCATTCGAACTGGAGTCGCTCGACGCAGCTCCGCTCCAACCCTTAGTTCTTGGCCGCTAGTCTTCGCTCACGTACTCAATCGCTCCGCCATCGGTCGCGATGCCGTCCAGCTTGACCTTCCGCTCGATGCGGGGCCTTGCGTAGGCGGACTTCTCGATGGCCATGAAACCGCCGCCGAAGAGCTCGGACAGCACGCTCTGGTAGTTGTAACGAACGCCCACGCGGATCACGCTCTCGTCCTGGGCGCCCATGCCTTCTGCTTCTTCGACCTCGAAGGGCACGGACGTGCCCGCGACGCGACGCCAGAGAACAGTCGGATCAGCATCCACGCCCACAAATCCGACCGAGGAGACATCAAGGTCGAGATGCTCGGTCGCATCGAGCGGCTTCATCATGTGGATCGAGGCGCCGTATATGTCCTCGATCGTGCCGGTTGTGAGCGCCGTCTCGCGCGAGACGAGGTCGGCCACCTGGTGCACGTAGCGCGTCGCCTCTTCGGCAGCGCGGAAACGGAAGGACATCTCGAAGACGCCCATGACGAGGAAGATGAGCGCCGGCGCGATGAGCGCGAACTCGGCCGCCGCAACGCCGCGACGATCGGATCCCAGACGCTTGAAGGGAAAGAATCTGCGCATGATCAGACCCACGGCTCGTTCTTGACGATGCAGAAGGAGTTCACGATCGCCGGCATGTCCGGGCCCATCTGGAACAGCTTGTCCATGAAGGGGGTGACGAACTGGTGGTGGATCGACGCGCGGACGACCGAGTATTCGTTGGGGCCGCCCGGCTCGAACACGAAGTTGGACGGATTGCCGTCTTCGTCGAAGGTGGCGGCGGGATAGGTAACGTCTGCGATGTTGGTGAAGGAGCGGACGTCGAAGACGATTGCCTCGCAATCGATCATCGGTCCGGCTTTGGCGCAGACTTCGGCCTGGAAGGATTCCAGCATGTCGTCGGCGGTCTGGACCTCGCCCGTCTGCAGGTTGCGCGCGGCTTCGTAGACGACGTGGTTCAGGGCATAGGTCTTGTACTGGAAGAGCACAAACTCAACCAGGCCCATGATCATCATGAAGAACACAGGCGCGAGCAACGCGAACTCGATCATCACGTTGCCGCCCCGCGCACTTCTCAGGCGCAATTTCGGCGTCATGGGTGTCCCCACCTCTCCATCAGACGGGATCATGACGCGTCAGACTTAAATATCCGCTTCAACGCCGCGGAAATTTCCCAAGAATTGACGCCCTGGCGTTTACCGGCGGCTTACTGCCCGCTGGACGCAGAGACTAAGCAGACGTAAACGCCGGGGCATGGACACCATCGTGACGGCCGCCGTGCTTCTCATCGGGGATGAAATCCTCTCGGGCCGCACGCAGGACACAAATCTTCGCACGATCGCGCAGTTTCTCGCCCCGCTGGGCGTCGAGGTGCGCGAGGCGCGGGTCGTGCCGGATGTGCACGAGACCATCGTCGCCATGCTGAACGACCTGCGCGCCAGGCATAACTATGTGTTTACGACTGGCGGCATCGGGCCGACGCATGACGACATCACCGCGGATGCGGTCGCGGCGGCGTTCGGGCAGCACATCGATGTGCGCGAGGACGCGCTGAAGATTCTGCGACCTTACTACGAGGCGCGCGGGCAGGAGATAAATGACGGGCGCATCCGGATGGCCCGCATCCCCGATGGCGCGAGCCTGATCCTCAATCCGGTGTCGGCCGCGCCCGGCTTCCAGATGGGCAATGTGTTCGTGATGGCCGGCGTGCCGAGCGTGATGCGCGGCATGCTGCTGGACGTGGCCCACCGGATCGAAGGCGGCGCGGTGGTGCATGCGCGCACCGTGCGCGCGAGTGGCGTGCGCGAGGGAGACATCGCCGAGCCCCTGGGCGAACTCGCCAAAGCCGCGCCGGATGCGAGCCTGGGGTCGTATCCGTTCGTGCGGCTTGTGGGCAAGGACATGGCGTACGGCACCAACCTCGTGGCGCGCAGCCGTGACAAGGCGGTGGTCGATCGACTGGCCGTGGCGCTGGCGAATATCATCCGCGCGCAAGGCGGCACGCCCGAGACAGATCCGCAGGACTGAGGGGAACCGAAGATGAGCGAACAGGCCGAACCCATCCTGCTGGTCGAACGCGACGGCGATGTTGCGATCCTCACGCTCAACCGGCCGAAGCAGCTCAATGCGCTGTCGGTGGCGCTGCGCGTCGAGATCGTGAAGACCGTTCGCGCGCTTTCGGGCAGCAGCGACGTGCGCGCCATCGTGCTGACGGGCAATGGCCGCGCGTTTTCAGCGGGTGTTGATTTGAAGGAGGCGGGCCAGAAGGGCTTCTCGCTCGGCGTTGGCGACAAGGCATCGAGCGAGCCCGCCGCGGACATGGATCTGGCCGCAGCCTTTGCAGCGTGCCCGTGGCCGATCATCGGCGCGATCAACGGCTTTGCGATCACCGGCGGGTTTGAACTCGCGCTGATGTGCGACGTGCTGTTCGCATCAAGCGAGGCCAAGTTCGCCGACACGCACAGCCGCGTCGGCCTGATGCCGGTGTGGGGCCTGTCGCAGAAGCTGCCGCGCATCATCGGCGCGGCGCGCGCCAAGGAGCTGTCGCTGACCGGAAACTATCTCGATGCGGCGACGGCCGAACGCTGGGGCCTGGTCAATCGCGTGGTGGCGCCCGAGGAATTGCTGCCCGCCGCGAAGAAGCTGGCGTCGGAGATGGCCAGCGTCGAAGGCGGGCTGCTGAAGCGCATGAAGGCCGTGATCGACGATGGCCTCGCCCTGCCCCTGCCCGAGGCATTGCAGATGGAGATCGCGCGCGGCTCGAAGAACAATTCCGCCGTAACGCCCGAGGCCGCCGAAGCCTCGCGCAAGACCGCGATGGAACGTGGGCGGGAGCAGAAGGGTTGAGCTGGACCCGGATATACGATGGCCCCGAGCCTGTGCGCGTCAACAAGTGGCTGGCGCAGTCCGGCGTGTGCTCGCGGCGCGAGGCTGAAGAACTGATCGAAGCCGGCGCCGTGATGGTGGATGGCGAGCGCGTGACGGATGTGGGCCGCAAGATTGCGCCGGGCCAGACGCTGGTGCTGAACGATCGCGCGGAGCTTGGCCTGGGCGCGCAGGTTTCTGTCGTGATCCACAAGCCGGTGGGCATCGTGTCGGCGCAGCCCGAGCATGGGCAGACACCCGCCGCGCGGTTGCTGACGGCGGAAAATCTTGTTGGTGGGGGCATCGTGCCTTCTTCGCGCGCGAGCCTGCCGCCGCTGGGCCGGCTGGACCAGGATTCGCGCGGGCTGCTGCTGCTGTCGGAAGATGGCGTTCTGGCCAAGGCGATCATCGGTCCCGACAGCGAGATCGACAAGGAATACATCGTCACCGTCAGCGGCAAGGTCGACCGCGTGAAGATCCAGAAACTCCGCCACGGTCTTGAACTCGATGGGCGGGAGCTGAAGCCGGCGAAGGTCACGCTGCAGGACGTGCAGGTGCTGCGCTTCGTTCTGAACGAAGGCCGCAACCGCCAGATCAGGCGGATGTGCGAACTGGTGGAGCTGGAGGTCACCGACCTCATTCGCGTGCGCATCGGGCCGCTGCAGCTGGGCGACCTGCCCGAGGGCAAGTGGCGGCATCTGACCGCGCCCGAACGTAGTGCGCTGGTGGACATCTCCTCGGTGGAGAAAAAATCTTGAGCAACTTCGACGACGATGTCTCAAGGCGAATCCAGCATCTTCGAGTTGAAAAAATCGAAGCCGACGAAAGACAGCGACGAGCACTTGATGCAAAGCACGCGCAGTACGCCGAGCCGGCTGACTTGATTCAGAAGACGCTCGGCCAGAGCCCCTTTGAAGTATTCCCGACCAAGATTACGGACGAAGCAGAGGAAAACTGGGACTATGAGCATGTTCTGCCCGATGAAGGGCTTTGCATCGTTGTTCGCTGGCGAGACTCTGACGAGGAAGTAGGTTTGGTCGGACACGACACACGAGGTCTCCTATTCGAGCCCTGTCCTGATCTCGATGTCAGTTCGTTCTTTGAATTAACGTCTGGCCACGAGAGACAAGAGTTCGCGTTGAAAATTCGCGAAATGTTGGTTGAAGGGTTAGCTAGGTTTGCTCTCAGACGCGGCGAGTGAGATCGCTGCGAGCGGCGCCTCCTGAAACCCCGAAAACTCCACGGCGATGGAGCGCCTGGAGAGATGCTGTAGCCCTGCCCTCAAGCGGAGAGCTGGGGACGCGGATTGCTCCGCAGATTTCAGTCCATAGTTCGTGATCCGTAGTCCGAGAGCGGAAGTCCCGCGTCCCCGCGAGAGGGTTGCCCCTCTCGCATCGCCCCGCCCTACAGGTTTCTGCAGAAGCCCTCCGTGCGGAGCGACGAGCGCATATTGCGCTCACTCAGCGAGGGGGTGGATGAGATTGCGCGTTTCCTACAGCGGGATTTGGGTAGTCGGTTGAGAGTGCTCGAGAAGATTCTTCAGCCGCCACATTTCATTCGGCCGAATCTGGCGCAGTCGCGCGCGAGAGCGATCTCAGTCTCGACTCAGCAGTGAATTATAGATGGCCCGCGTCTCGGCATCGAAGCAGCAGAACAGGACCGGCATGTCGATCTCCTGCTCCAGCACGAATTCGCGCACCGTTGCGACGGCGATCTCGGCCGCGTCTTCCTTCGGATAGCCGTAGACGCCCGTCGAGATGGCGGGAAAGGCGATCGAGTTGCACGCGTAGTCGAACGCCAGCTGCAGTGTGTTACGATAGCAGTTCGCCAGCAGCTCTGCCTCGCCTGACCCGCCGCCGCGCCAGATGGGGCCGACGGTGTGGATCACATGGCGGTGGGGGAGATTGTGGGCGCCGGTGATGCGCGCCTCGCCCGTGGGACAGCCGCCGATCTTGCGGCATTCGGCCAGCAGGCCCGGCCCCGCCGCCCGATGGATGGCACCATCAACGCCGCCGCCGCCCAGCAGGGATGAGTTCGCCGCGTTGACGATGATGTCGACGCTCGCGCGGGTTATGTCGCCCTGCTCTGCTTTCAGTCGCGGCATGACCGCTCCAGCTGGCGAAGAATCGGCCGAAAATCAGCGCTTCGGACCAAGTTTTCTACACCACATTGCAGAATCACCCGGGTCGCGTAAATGACCCGCCAGACGCCGCCGACGGGCTGCGCCGGAGCTGTCCCATGAGCCTCGACCAGTTTGTCGCCTGCCGCCGCGCACCGAAGCTGCCGGACGACCTGCCCCAGGCGGCGGAATGGACGATATCCATGTTCGAGGGCGAGGCGATCTACACATTCAAGGGCAAGGACTGGCTGATCAATTTGATGATCGAGCCCGAGTTTCCCGAAGAGCTGCACGAGCAGCTAGTGGACGATCTCGATGACGCTGGACTGACGGACGCGAAGCCAGCGGATTATGGCGTGCTGGTTTCCGTGTCGCTGGAGCCTGTGATGGCGGGCGATGAAGCCATCGACGCGCTCGAGTCGATTCTGGACATGCTCGTCGAGACCTGCGACGGCGTCGTGATGGCGAACTGAGGATGAAGATGACCGACCTTTCCCCCCTCCTCGCCGCACAGACCGCAGCGGACGCCGCCTCGCAGGGCATCAAGGCGGATGAGTACGCCATCCTGCTCGACCGGCTGGGCCGGGCGCCGAACAAGGTGGAGCTCGGTATCTTCTCGGTGATGTGGTCGGAGCACTGCTCTTACAAATCCACGCGCCGGCATCTGGGCAAATTCCCGACCAAGGGCCCGCGTGTGATCCAGGGGCCGGGCGAGAACGCGGGCGTTGTCGACATTGGCGACGGGCAGGCGTGCATCTTCAAGATGGAGAGCCACAACCACCCGTCCTACATCGAGCCGCGCCAAGGCGCAGGCACCGGCGTGGGCGGCATCCTGCGCGATGTGTTCACAATGGGCGCGCGGCCGATCGCGCTGGTGAACGCGTTGCGATTTGGCGATCCGAGCCACCCAAAGACGCGCTCGCTGGTGGCGGGGGTTGTTAGCGGCATCGGCGGATACGGAAACTGCGTGGGCGTGCCGACGGTGGCGGGCGAGACGCAGTTCCACAAGGGATACAACGGCAACATCCTCGTCAACGCGATGGCGGTGGGTCTCGCGGATACGGACAAGATTTTCTATTCGCGCGGCGCCGAGCCGGGGAACGCGATCTTCTATGTGGGATCGAAGACCGGGCGCGACGGCATCCATGGCGCGACGATGGCGTCTGCGGAATTCTCCGAGGGCGATGAAGAGAAGCGGCCGACTGTGCAGGTCGGTGACCCGTTCACCGAGAAGCTGCTGATCGAGGCTTGCCTCGAACTGATGGCGACGGACTGGATCCAGTCGATCCAGGACATGGGCGCGGCGGGCCTCACCTCCTCCTCCGTCGAGATCGCGGACAAGGGCGGCGTCGGTGTCGAGATGGACATGGACAAGGTGCCCCAGCGCGAGACGGGGATGACGGCTTACGAGATCATGCTGTCCGAGTCGCAAGAGCGGATGCTCATGGTGCTGAAGCCCGGTCGCGAGGCGGATGCGAAGAAGATTTTCGACAAGTGGGACCTTGATGCCGAGG
>Ga0116177_10000035_pt1 | contig 89280 bp, 75 predicted proteins | sample AD_STIC10_MetaG_FD_89750 | JGI IMG/M metagenome (GOLD analysis project Ga0116177, IMG submission 89750) | Active sludge microbial communities of municipal wastewater-treating anaerobic digesters from USA - AD_STIC10_MetaG | ecosystem: Engineered > Bioreactor > Anaerobic > Digestate | place: USA... | reverse complement strand
GGGGGATCATATCGTGATCGGCTCAGGCGCTAGGGGCTGGGCGCTAGGCGCTGGTCGGGAGGAGTTCGCGACGCGTCCCCCATCGCGGGGCCTGCACTATACTGGCGCGGTTGTACGGAACGCCCCACGTTCCAGCCGGAGGCTTCGCATGCGACGGACCCCGCTCGGCGCCATCGCCCTCGTCCTGCTCCTCTCGCCGGCCTCCCCCAGGCTCGGCTCCGCGACGCCCTACGACGATCTGTTCACCGCCGACACGATGCGGATCGACTACTCGCACACCGGGGGGCGCGGCATCGAGGCCGTCTCCGTCGATCGCATCGTCAACGACGGCCCCTGGGCCGGAAGCCGCGCGCGCCTCGTGGACGACACGAACCTCGGCAAGTACCTCTTCGAGATCGTCGATCGCCGCACGAACCGCGTCGTTTACTCGCGCGGGTTCGCCAGCCTCTTCGGCGAGTGGGAAACGACGCCGGAAGCGCGGGACACGTACCGCACGTTCGGCGGGTCGCTGCGCTTCCCGTGGCCGCGGCAGCCGGTGCAGGTCGTGCTGAAGAAGCGCGACCGCCTGAACGCGTTCCACGAGTTCTGGTCCACGCTCGTCGATCCGGCGTCGCGCGCGGTCAACCGGGCGCGCCTGGCGCCCACCGGCCGGGTGTGGACGCTGTGGGAGAACGGTCCGCCCGAGTCGAAGGTGGACCTGCTGCTGATTGGCGACGGCTACACGGAGGCCGAGCTGCCGAAGTTCCACGCCGACGCGAAGCGGCTGGTGGATCGGATGTTCACCGTGGAGCCGTACAAGAGCCGGCGGAGCGACTTCAACGTCCGGGCCATCGACGTGGCGGCCGCCGAGAGCGGCGTCCACAATCCCCGCACGGGGGACATGCGCCGGTCGCGCGTCGGCACCGAGTACAACATCTTCGACAGCGAGCGGTACGCGCTGAGCCTCGACAACCGCGGCTGGCGCGACGTCGCGTCAGAGGCGCCGTACGACGCCGTCGGGATTCTGATCAACAACCGCTATTACGGGGGCGGAGGGATCTTCAACGACCAGGCCACCGTCGCCGTCGACAGCGGTTCGGCCGAGTACATCTTCATCCACGAGTTCGGCCACCACTTCGCGGGGCTCGGCGACGAGTACTACACGTCCGACGTCGCCTACGAAACGGGCGCGGCGGAGAAGGTCGAGCCGTGGGAGCCGAACGTCACCGCGCTCCTGGATCCGTCGGCCTTGAAGTGGAAGGACCTCGTCGATCCCGGCACGCCGCTGCCGACGCCCTGGGACAAGGCGGAGTACGAAAAGCGGTCGGCGGAGATCCAGGCCGAGCGGCGCCGTCTGCGGGCGAGCGCGGCGCCCGAGTCGGCGATGGACGCCTTGTTTGCGCGGCAGCTCGACTTCGAGAAGACGTTCCTGTCGTCCATGAAGTACTCGGGCAGGGTCGGCGCCTTCGAAGGCGCGTCGTACGAGCCCACCGGGCTCTACCGGCCCGAGACGGACTGCATCATGTTCTCGCGCAACCCGGCCGGGTTCTGCCGGGTCTGCCGGCGCGCGATCGAGCGCGTCATCGACCTCCACACGGGAAGGTAGGCTGCCGATGCCCTGGGTCCAGGTCTACGATCCGCTGGGGCGGGCGTGGCTCAGCACGGCGGCCGCGGCGCTGCCGACCGGCCTGCTGCTCCTCGCGCTGGCGGCGCTGCGCTGGCCGGCGCACCGGGCTGCCGCGCTGGGCCTCGCCGCGGCGGTGGCGGTGTCGGTCGGGGTCTTCGGGATGCCGGCGCCGGCGGCCCTTGCGACGGCCCTGTACGGCGCGGCCTACGGCCTGTTCCCCATCGGCTGGATCGTCCTCTGCGCGATTTTCCTCTACAACCTCAGCGTCAGGTCCGGCACCTTCGACGTCGTCAAGCGCTCGGTCGCGCGGCTCTCGGGCGACCGCCGCGTGCAGGCCCTGGTGATCGCGTTCTCCTTCGGCGCCTTCATCGAGGGGTGCGCCGGGTTTGGCGCGCCCGTGGCCATCTCGGCTGCCCTTCTGGCCGGCCTCGGGTTCGCGCCGCGCTATGCGGCGTCGCTGGCCCTCATCGCCAACACGGCGCCGGTCGCGTTCGGCTCGATTGCCACGCCGATCTTCACCCTCGCCGCGGTCACCGGCCTCCCGGCAACCGCGCTCGGCGCGATGGCCGGGCGCCAGCTGCCGTTTGTCTCGATCCTCGTGCCCGCCTGGCTCATCGTCACGATGAGCGGGTGGCGGGGCCTGCGCGGCGTGTGGCCGGCGGTGGCGGCCTGCGGCGGCGCGTTCGCCCTCGTGCAGTTCGCCTGGAGCAACTTCGTCGGACCCGAGCTGGTGGACATCACCGCGGCCCTCGCCTCCCTCGCCGCCGTCGGGCTGCTGTGCGCGCGGTGGCAGCCCGCCGGCGCCCCGCGCCGCGGCCGCTCCCCCGCCGCCGACGCGGGCAACGCCCGCCTCGGGCCGCGCGAACTGCTCCGGGGATGGCTGCCCTGGATCCTGCTGACGGTCTGCGTGACGCTGTGGGGCGCCCCGCCCGTCAAGGCCGCCTTGAGCGCGCCGGCGTGGAGCGCGCCGCGCGTCGAGATCCCGGCCCTGCACCGGCGCGTGTTCCGCGACTTCCCCGTCGTGCCGACGCCCGTCGACCGCGCGCGGCTCGCCGCCCCCGACTACCGGCGCACCCGGGCGGAGGCGGCGGTCTTCACGATCAACTGGGCGTCGGCGACGGGCACCAGCGTCCTCGCCGCTGCGCTCGGCACGATCCTGTTCCTGCGGATGCGGCGGCGGGACGTCGCGGACGTGGTCCGCGCCACGTGGCGCCAGATGCGGATCCCGCTGCTCACGATCTCGACCATGATGGCGCTGGGGTTCATCACGCGCTACGGAGGCACCGACGCCACGCTGGGCCTCGCCTTCACGAAGACCGGGTGGGCCTACCCGTTCTTCGCGGCCATGCTCGGCTGGCTGGGCGTGGCCATCACGGGTTCCGACACCAGCTCCAACGTGCTGTTCGGCAGCCTGCAGAAGATCACGGCGCAGCAACTGGGCCTGGACCCGGTCCTCATCGCAGCCTCGAACAGCACCGGAGGCGTGATGGGCAAGATGGTCGCCGCCCAGACCATCGTCGTCGCGACGGCCGCCACGAACCAGCAGGGCGAGGAAGGGGCGCTGCTGCGGTCCGTGTTCTGGCACAGCGTCGCCCTGGCGGCCATCGTCGGCCTCATCGTCATGGCCCAGACGTACCTGGTGCCGTGGATGGTGCCTCGGTACTAGGGGCCGGGGGCCGGGGATTCTGAGTTCCGAATTCTACGCCCTGCTCTTCGGCCTCATGTTCGCTGCCAGGATCCGCTTGCGGAGCCGGATCGACTTCGGCGTCACCTCGACGAGTTCGTCGTCGTTGATGAACGCCAGCGCCGGCTCCAGGCCGGGCAGGCGCGGCGGGACCAGCCTGATGGCTTCGTCCGCCGTCGACGCGCGCATGTTGGTCTGCTTTTTCTCCTTCGTCACGTTCACGTCGAGGTCGTTCGCCCTGGCGTTCTCGCCGACGATCAGGCCCTCGTAGACCGGCGTGCCGGGCTCGATGAAGATCTCGCCCCGCTCCTGGAGGTTGTAGATCGCGTACGCCGTGCTCACGCCGGCGCGGTCCGCGACGAGCGCGCCGGTCGTGCGCGCCGGGATGGGCCCGACCCACGGCCGCCAGCCGTGGAAGAGGTGGTTCATGATCCCGGTGCCGCGCGTGTCGGTGAGGAACTGCGCGCGAAAGCCGATGAGGCCGCGCGTCGGGATCTCGAACTCGATCCGCACGCGGCCGCTGCCGTGGTTCACGAGCCTGGTCATCGTGCCGCGGCGGACGCCAACCTGGGCGATCACGACGCCCTGGTACTCCTCCGGAACGTCGATGACCAGCGTCTCGACCGGCTCCAGCGTCTGCCCCTGCGCCTGGCGGGTGACGATGTCGGGCCGAGACACCTGCAGTTCGTAGCCCTCGCGCCGCATCATCTCGATGAGGATCGACAGCTGCAGCTCGCCCCGGCCGATGACGCGCACCTGTTCCGGCGACGAAGTGCCTTCGAGGCGGATCGAGACGTTGCCCAGCAGCTCCCGCTCGAGGCGGTCGCGGATCTGCCGCGACGTCACGAACGTGCCCTCGCGTCCGGCCATGGGCGACGTGTTGACGCCGAAGACCATCGAGACTGTCGGCTCATCCACCGCCAGCGGCGGCAGCGGGTCCGGGCGCTCGGCGTCCGTGATGGTCTCGCCAATCGTGATGTCCGCGATCCCGGCGACGCAGACGATGTCGCCGGCGGCGGCCTCGTCCACGCTGATGCGCTTGAGGCCGTCAAAGGCCAGGAGCTGGGTCACGCGCGTGACGGCCAGCGAGCCGTCCGCCTTGCTGACCGCGACGGTGTCGCCCAGGCGCACCCGGCCGTTGAACACCCGGCAGATGGCGATGCGCCCGACGAAATCGCTCGAGTCGAGGTTCGCCACGAGCATCTGCAGCGGCGCGCCCGGGTCGCCGGCGGGCGGCGGCACGTGGGCCACGATGGCGTCGAAGAGCGGCCGCAGGTCCGTGCCCGGCGCCGACGGGCCGGACGCCGCCGTGCCCGCGCGCGCGTTGGTGTAGAGCACGGGGAAGCCGAGCTGATCCTCGCTCGCGTCGAGATCGATAAAGAGGTCGTACACCTCGTTCAGCACCTCGCTCGGCCGCGCGTCCTGCCGGTCGATCTTGTTGATGACCACGATCGGCGGGAGCCGCCGCTCGAGCGCCTTGCGGAGGACGTACCGCGTCTGCGGCAGCGGACCTTCGGACGCATCGACGAGCAGCAGCACGCCGTCCACCATGGCGAGCGTGCGCTCCACCTCGCCCCCGAAGTCCGCGTGGCCTGGCGTGTCGACGATGTTGACGAGCACGCCGCCGTAGCGGACGGCGGTGTTCTTGGCCATGATCGTGATGCCGCGCTCCCGCTCGAGGGCGATGTTGTCGAGGGCGCGCTCGGCCACCCGCTCGTTGGCGCGGAACGCGCCGCTTTGCGCGAGCAGCGCGTCCACCAGCGTCGTCTTGCCGTGATCGACGTGGGCGATGATGGCGACGTTTCGCCGGGCGGGGGCGGCCGCCGTCGGCGCGGGGGACCGGGCGTCCGACATCCCCTCAGTATAGCGGCCGGAGGAGGCCCGCCGCCTCCGGACGTCCCGGCCCTTCGTGTAGACTGTCGGCCATGCCCGACTCCGCGCCCGTCCGGACCGCGCTCGTCACCGGCGCCTCGGCCGGCATCGGCCAGGCCATCGCCGAAGTGTTCGCGAAGGAAGGCTTCGACCTGGTCCTCACGGCCCGGCGAGGAGACCGCCTCGAGGCCCTCGCGGCGGACCTCCGGCAGCGCTTCGGGCGCCGCGTCGCGACGATCGTCGCCGACCTGGCGGACCCGGCGGCGCCGGCCCGGATCGTCGGGGAGATCGCGGCGGCCGGCATCACGGTGGACGCCCTCGTCAACAACGCCGGCTACGGCGTGCCGGGGAAGTTCACGGACACGCCGTGGGAGGCGCAGCGCGACATGCTCCAGGTCATGGTGATGGCTGTCGCCGAGCTGACTCACCGCCTGCTGCCCGGCATGATCCAGCGGCGCTACGGCCGCATCATCAACATCGGCTCCGTCGCGGGCCTGGTGCCGCAGTCGGCAGGGCACGCGCTCTACGGGTCCAGCAAGGCGCTCGTCACCGGCTTCTCCCAGTCGATCGCCCTCGAGTGGATGCCCCACAACGTCTACGCCACGGCCGTGTGCCCCGGCTTCACCTACACCGAGTTCCACGACGTCAACCACATGCGGGAGCAGGTGAGCAGGCTACCGAAGTTCATGTGGATGGACGCCGACACCGTCGCCCGCGAGGCATTCGAGGCCGTCATGGCCGGGCGGATCATCCACGTGCCCGGCCGCTTCTACCGTATGGTGGTGTTTCTGGCGCGCTACACGCCGCGCTGGCTGGTCCTGGCCGTCGTGAAGCGCGTCTCGAAGACCTACCGCAGGACCTGACGGGCCTTTGCCGTGGCCACACTCGGCTCCGCCGCGCTCGTCGCCTCCCTGATCGCGCTGGGCCTCGCCGAGCGCAGGGCGCGCGACCTGGCGCGTCGCGCGGTGCCGCTTCGGATCCACGTCAACGGCACGCGCGGCAAGAGCACCGTGACGCGCCTCCTTGCCGGAGCGCTGCGGGCCGGCGGGGTCCGCTGCCTGGCCAAGACCACCGGCACGGAGCCGCGCCTCATCCTCCCGGACGGGAGCGAGCGCGCCATCCGCCGGCGCGCCCCCGCCAGCATCCGCGAGCAGCTGTGGGCGATGCGGCAGGCCCGCGCCCTGGGAGCGCACGCCGTCGTCCTCGAGTGCATGGCCGTCGAGCCGGAACTCCAGGCCGTCGCCGAGCGCGACATGATCTGCGCCACGATCGGCGTGATCACCAACGCGCGCCTCGACCACGCGGAGGCCATGGGCGCCACCGTCGAGGACGTGGCGGCCGCGCTGGCCTCGACCATCCCGGAGCGCGGGACGATTGTCGTCGGTCCCACGGGAGGGGCTGACGTGATCGCGGCCGCCGCGCGCGCGAAGGGAGCCCGCCTCGTCGTCGCGGCCGCGGACCCCGCCGCTCTTGGCCCCGGCGCCGGCCCAGGCCCCGATGCCGGCTCCCGCCCCGACTGGCGCGCCGACAATGCCGGCATCGCGCTGGCCGTCACGCGCCTCCTCGGCCTTCCGGACGATGTCGCCAGGAGCGGCATGCGCGAGGCGGCGCCGGACCCGGGCGCGGCGCAGCGCGGCGCGGTCGACGCCGCCGGCCGGCGCGTCGAGTACCTCGACGCCTCGGCCGCCAACGATCCGGAGTCGCTCGATCGGCTGCTGACGCCGCGGACCGGACAGGCGCTCTTCGTGTTCAATCACCGCATGGACCGCCCGCTGCGCCTGCGCCAGTTCGCCGAGGCCGAGCCGTGGTCCCGCGACACCGATCGGCTCGTCGTCACGGGCGACCGGCCGGACTGGCTCACCTGGCGGCGGCTGCGCCGGCGGCTCCCCGGCGGACGGCTGGCGTTTGAACGCCCGTCGCGGCTGGCGGCGCGGCTGGCCGCGGACCTGCGCGCCGACGCCGGCGCCACGCTCCTGGTCTTCTGCGGCAACACGAAGGGCTTCGGCCGCGAGCCCCTGCTTGCGGCCCTGCGGCGGCGCTGACATGGTCGAACTGGCTCTGGGCCTCGGGATTGCGCTGAACCTGCTCTTCACGGAAGTCTTCGGCCTGGCCTCGGGCGGCCTGGTCGTGCCAGGCTACCTTGCCCTCCACCTGTCGCAGCCCGCGCGGGTCCTCTCCACGATCGCGGTGGGCTGGCTGACCTACGCCGCGGTGCGCTACGGCCTGGCACGCCTGATCATCCTGTACGGCCGCCGCAGGTTTGGCGTGACGGTCCTGACCGGGTTCGTGCTGCACGGGGTCTGCACGTGGGCGATCGCCTCGGCCCCGGCGCCCGCCGACCTTCGCGTCATCGGCTACATCGTTCCCGGCCTCCTCGCGAACACGGCGCTCAGCCAGGGCTTCTGGGCGACGGCCGGCACGACGCTCGTCCTGGCCGTGCTCGTGCGGTTCCTGCTCGCGGCCTTGAGCGGCGTGCTGCTGTAGGGACGCGAGGCATGCCGGCCCGTCCGGGCATCGTCCGTCTTCCGCCGTGGGTGCCGGCCGCTGCCGGTGTGGCCATCGCGGCCATCCTCGCCGCGCAGGCCGTCGGCTGGCTCGCCCTTCCCCGCTGGCTGGCGCCCTGGGAGCCTCCGGCGGCCCCGGGCGTGAAGCAGCGCGCCGAGCGCGCCGCACGCATCTGGCGCGAGGCGGCGGGCGAGATCGCCCGCGCGCGGGGCGTCTCGGCCGATGAGGCGCTCATCGGCAGCGAACTCACGCCGCTCGTCACGACGCTCGGCGCGCTCGAAGCCAAGCGGGTGGCGGCGTCCCCGGCATGGGCCCCGGCGCTTGCCGCGCAACTCCACGCCGCGGGCATCGGGCCAGGCGACCTCGTGGCTGCCTCCTTCTCCGGCTCGTTTCCCGGCCTCAACCTCGCCGTGGCGGCCGCGTGTGAAGCCCTGGATGCCAGGCTGGTTGCCGTCTCGTCCGTCACTGCTTCGTCCTTCGGCGCGACCGACCCGGGGTTCACGTGGCCCGAGATCGAGGCGCGCCTGGTCGGAAGCGGGGCGCTGCGGCCCGTGTCGGCCGCCGTGTCGGCGGGCGGCGACGGGGATCGCGCGCTCGACCTGGACGAGGAGGGGCGCGCGCTGGCCGCCCGCATCGCCGCCGACGCGGCCCGCGAGCTGGGTGCGCGCCTGCTCGAGCCGTCCACGTTCGAGGAAGCCGTGGCCGCGCGGATCGCGGTCTTCGACGCCGCGCGGGGCGCGAGGCGTCTCGCGGCCTTCGTCAACGTCGGCGGCACCGAAGCGAGCCTCGGGCTGTCGCCGGCGATCCTGCGCGTGCGGAGTGGATGGCTTCAGCCGGTCGTCTTCGACCGGTCGCCCGGGCGCGGGCTCGTGGCCCGCATGGTGGAGCGCGGCGTGCCGGTGCTCCACGTGCTCAACGTGCGCGAGTTGGCCGTGCGGTGGGGCGTGCGCTGAACGCCGGGCCGGATGGCCGGCTGAACGTCAGCGCGCCGACAGCGGAGTGCGGCGTTCGGCCGGGCGCTGGTCCTGCGCGGCCGACTGCTCGTGCCGCGACCGGCGGCGGCAGGGATCCTCGCCCATGATGAGCCCGCGCGACGTGCGCCCGCACACTCGGCAGCGCAGGAACATCCGCGTCCCGTCCGACTTGACCGAGTAATCATGGCCGCTGAGGCAGCACCCAAGCCGCCGCCAGATCGACGCGGTCATTGCCTTCCCCCAGGGCTGGAGTGCTCGAGCGGCAGGCCGCCCGGCGCCAATTTCTAACGCAAGTCCAGTATTGTCAAGGGAATCCGGGCAGCCCAGGCCAGATTCCGCGCAAATCCGCGCATCCGTGTGCAGCCGACGGGGCTGACCGGCAGGTCGCGACAGCCGTACGCGCTCCCGAGCCCCCGGCTGCGGGCAGGTCGCTCGATCACGAGGGAGCCGGCCGCGTCGATGACGGCGATTGCGCAAGACAACCTCCTCTGCCTTCCGCTTGCAGCGGATCGTGGCGACCGGCCGCTCGGGCAGGTGATCTCGCGACGGACCTAGGGTGCTCAGCGATCGGCCGACAGTGCGGAACCGTCGGGAATGCCGGATGGGGGGATGGGTCGAACCGGGGCATCGGCGGCGCGATGGGATGGGGCCGCTCCCCGGGGCGGCGCCGTGCTACCGAGCGCCTGCCGGATCGTCCGCCGGGCGGGGATAGTCGGGAGCGTCGGCAATCTCCACGCGCGTGAGCGCGTCGGCAGCCCGGTCCTTGGCGAGGCGCGACCCGGTCAGGCACCGGCCGAGCTGCGCGCGCAGCCGCTCGAACGGCTGAAGCCCCTCGACGCTCGTGCACGGGCCCGCCTTGGCAGGGTGCGAGCCGTCAACCTCGATGACGTCGGCGTAGAGCCTGGCGGTGGCCGCCATGCCCGGAATGACTTCTTCGAGCGACTCGATCTCGGCGCCGCCGAAGCACGCCGACGCGCCGGCATCGTCCCAGCTCGGATGCCGGCGGTACCCGTAGACGAGGTCGGTGCAGATGCGGGCCGCCTCACCGGCCGCGCGCGCGGCCTGGACGTGGCACAGATCCATCAGGATCGGCACGAGATCGCGCCAGCGGCCGGCCGACGCGGCATCATCCCGAGTGCGGCGCTCCAGTTCGACGACGTCGAGGGCCTGCTGGCGCGCGGCCAGGAGCCAGGCCAGCGCGTCCGCCATCGGGAAGCTCACTCCCTGTCGCGACGCCTGATAGAGCTTCGCGCCGGCTGGGTCCGTGGCGCGCTGCAGGTGGCGGAGCGTCCAGAGCCAGAGCCCCATGGCGGTGGCCAGCGCGCAGGTCCCCGTCCCGGGTCGCTGCGACGCGAGCGCGCGCATCTCTTCCACCCAGGACTCGAACTGGCGCAGGAACATCTCGCCGGTCATCGCATGCGCCAGCTGGCGGCGCTGCACGGCCTCCGGCCCCTCGTAGGTGGCCTCGAGCTGCGCGTCCATCCACTTCTGGCCGAGGAAGCCTGGACTGTCTTCCGTCAGGCCCTGCCCACCCAGCAGGCTCACCGCCTCCCGGATGACGTTCGCACCGTGCCCCGTGTTCCAGAGCTTCACGGCCGGCGACAGGACTCCCGCCACCGCCTCCAGCAGGGTTGCCCGCACGCGGGGGTCGCGCCCGAGTTCCGCCAGCCGTTCCGGCGAGCGCTTGTGCGCGGGCCTTGCGGCCTCTGCGAAGTACTCCTCAACCAGGTCGGGCGTGCCGGCGCCTGCCGGCTGTCCTTCCGCCGCGAGCTGGTCGAGTTCGTCAAGGGCCCGGGCCGCGGCGAAGCCCAGCGAGGCCGCCGCCTCTCCCGTCGCCCAGACGTCGACCAGACGGTGCAGGACGTCCTCTTTCTGCTGCAGGCCCAGCTCGTAGCGCGGCGACCCCGGCTGCACCGTGCGGCTCCCGCGGAAGCGGCGGCGCTGGTAGCGGATGATTGGCTCGACGGCCGACAGGAGCTTGGCGGCGGTCATCAGGCCGACCGTCACGCGGGTGCGGCGGAAGACGGCCTCGACAATGTCGCCGTGCGTCACCCTCGGCACGATGACGCCGTTCTCGACGTCGTAGCCGCCCAGGATCCGATCGGCGGGCACCCGCACGTCGAAGACGGGATTGCGGCTCGACGAGAGCTGGTGGACGAGCGTCCGCGCCGGCAGCCCGCGATCGAAGACGCCGGGGTCCCCGGCCTCGAGGATCACGGCGCAGGTGCCCTTGATGCGCTCGTCGGCGGAGCCGACCGCCGCGGTGACGAACTCGGCGAACGCCATGCCCGTGATGAACCGGCCGCGCTTCCGGACGCGGAGCACGGGTTCGCGTCCCCCGCTCCACTCGGCGACGTCGACCGTGCCGCCGAGGAGGCCGGTTTCGACGCCGGCGTCCGGGATGGGTTCCGTCAGCGCGAAGGCGCCGCGCATGGCCCGCCCCCCCCGCGCGGCACCGGCGTAGTTCGCGCGCTGGCGCTCGGTGCCGAACATGCGGATGGGCTCGGCAGCGAGGACGCACGCGAGGTACGTGGTGGCCGCTCCGGCATCCACCCAGGCCAGCTCGAAGGCGGTCAGCGCCGACGCCAGGCTCCGCCGGTGCGCGGCCTGCGCGCCGGCCGCGTCTTCGCCCGAAGGTCCTCTAAGGCCCGCCTCGTCGAAGGCGTCGAGCATCGCCTGCTTCTCCGGCGTCCACTCGTGGGTGAGCCGGCCTCCGGCAGCCACGAGGCGCGCCACCGGCCCCCGCGCGACGCCGCGAGCCGCCACCGCCAGGCGGCGAAGATCCTCGCAACCGCCGAACCGCCAGAGGATGGCGCGCGCGTCGTCATCGGGCAGGCCGTGCAGCATCTGAGTCGTCCTTCCGTGAGGGGCCGCGCCGCGGGCAGGACGCGGAGACGAGGACTAACGTACTTCCGTTCCACCGGGGGATCAATGGTCCGCCCCGCGTGCCCCGTCCGACGCACCCGCCCGCCCGTCCCGCGAGCGCCGGTCGTCCGCGCCCGCTCCAGGCCCGTCCGTTTCGCGTTGCCGCCGTCCCGGCCTCGGGTTATGGTGGTGCAAACCAAGGAGCGCGCCATGACCGACGATCTCTCCCGCCGCGCGTTCGTGAAACTCGGCCTGACTGGCGCGGCGGCCCTCGCCGTCCGGCCCGCGCTCGGCGCGGCCGCCCCGCCCATGCCCGAGCGGCCGCTCGGGCGGACCGGCCACATGGTGCGCCTGTTCAGCCTGGGGGGCCAGGCCTCCCTCGAACAGCCGGACAAGCACGATGTGTCGATGGCGATCATCAACCGCGCGATCGACCTCGGCGTGAACTACATCGACACGGCGGCCGCGTACGGCCGGCCCCGCGCGGCCGACACGCCGCGCTGGAAACTGGACGGCATCAGCCAGACGTTCATCGGCGAGGTCATGGCCACGCGGCGCAAGGAGGTCTTCCTCGCGAGCAAGACCGACGACCGGACGCGCGACGGCTCCCTCCGGCTGCTCGAGCAGAGCCTGAAGCTGCTGCGGACCGATCACCTGGACCTCTGGCAGCTGCACAACGTCATGCGCGACGAGCAGGTCGAGCAGATCTTCGCAAGCGGCGGGGCCATCGAGGCGCTCCTCAAGGCGCGCGACGACAAGATGGTGCGCTTCCTGGGAATCACCGGCCACTACGACCCCGCTCCGCTCATCAAGGCGCTCGAGCGGTTCGAGTTCGACGCCATCCTGATGGCGCTCAATCCCGCCGATCCGCACCGCTTCCCGTTCAAGACGGAGCTGCTGCCGCTCGCGAACCGGAAGAAGATGGGCGTCATCGGCATGAAGATCCCGGCGCGGGACCGCCTCCTCCGTCCCGACGGCGTGTCGACGATGAAGGAGGCGATGAGCTACACCCTGACGCTGCCCGTCAGCACGGTCGTCGTCGGGTGCAAGACCGTCGAGCAGCTGGAGGAGAACATCGCGATCGCGAGAAGCTTCACGCCGCTGCCCCCGGCCGAGATGGCCCGCCTCGAGGGCCTGACGGCGAGCTACGTGGCCGACGCCGCGTGGTTCAGGCGGCCGCCGGCGGCGGGCGGCCCGGTGGAAAACGATCAGAACACGGACTGATCGGGACTCGGGGCCCGGGTTTCGTGACTCGGGGCCCGAGTTTCGCGACTCGAGGCCCGGGCTTCGGGATTCGGGGGAGGAAACGCGATGCAAGCCATCGTCCTTCGTGAACTCGGCGGACCGGAGCGGCTCGTGCTGGAAACGGCGGCAGACCCGGCTCCCGGCCCGGGAGAGGCCGTCGTCCGCCTGAGGGCGGCGGCCCTCAACCGCCGCGACGCGTGGATCCGGCAGGGACAGTATGCCGGCATCAGGCTCCCCATCATCCTCGGGTCCGACGGAGCGGGAGAGGTCACCGCCGTCGGCGAGGGCGTGGATCGGGCGTGGCCCGGCACCGCCGTCGTCATCAATCCCAGCCTCGAGTGGGGGCCCGACAGCCGCGCCCAGGGCCCGTCGTTCCGCATCCTCGGCCTCCCCGACCACGGGACCTACGCGGAGCTCGTGAAGGTGCCGGCCGCCAATCTGTACCGGAAGCCCGCGTCGCTCTCGTGGGAGGCCGCGGCGGCGATTCCGCTCGCCGGCCTCACGGCGTACCGGGCGCTCGTCACGCGCGCCAGGCTGCAGCCGGGAGAGACCGTGCTCGTCACCGGCGTCGGCGGAGGCGTGGCCACCTTCGCGCTGCTCTTCGCGCTGCACCTGGGTGCCCGCGTGGTCGTCACCTCCGGGAGCGATGCCAAGATCGCCCGGGCGCGGGAACTCGGCGCCGCCGGCGGCGCGAACTACCGGCTCGACGGCTGGGGCCAGGCGATCGCGAGGCTGACCGACGGCGGCCCCCACGTGATCGTCGACAGCGCGGGCCGCGAGGCGTTTCCGACGCTGCTGGAGGTCGTCCGCCCGGGCGGGCGCATCGTGACGTTCGGCGCCACGACAGGCTCGGCCTCCACGGTCGAAGTGCGCCGGGTCTTCTGGAAGCAGGTCGACATCCTCGGCAGCACGATGGGCACGCCGGAGGAGTTCTCCAGCATGCTGGCGCTCTTCGATCGCGGCCTCGAGCCGGTGATCGACCGGACGTTTCCGCTGGCCGCGGCGGCCGACGCGCACCGGCGCATGGACCAGGCCGATCAGTTCGGCAAGCTCGTCCTGACGATCCAGCCGCAGGCGTGACCTTCTTCCTTCGGGAAGAGCGGCGTGCGCGGGTCGGAAGCGAGGCGGCGGCGAAGCTCGAGGCCGAACACGAGCGCCGCGCCTGCTCGCCGGAATCGGCAGCGGCCTGGCCGCGTTCGAGGAGCGCCCCGCGCAGTCCGGGGCTTGCCGGGTCAGAGAGCCTGGTCATCGGGGTCTGCGCTGCGGTCGCTTCCGTACGGCCTGTCTGCAGATTGCGCAGCGCGGTGATGCTGATCGGGAGGCCGAGGACGGACCGGCAGCAGGGCATCATCGGCAACGCCTGCCGATCGCGCAGGGTCCCGGTCAGCGGCTTCGGCAGGATCTCGAGGACGATCGCGCCCTCACCGGCCCACCGCCTTGCCCCACCGGGCTTCGAGCGCTTCGAGAATCGCCTCGGCATGGTCTTCGTCGATCCGCAGCAGCAGCGGCTCGCCGGCGGTTTCGACCGCCAACACGAGCCGGGTGCTCGACAGGAGGCCAAGGCGCTTTCGTTCGATCCTCGAGCAGGACGCGGCGGCGATGTCCCGGTAGCGCACGCTCCGGAGGGCGGCGCCGCCGCCTTCGGGCGTGACGCGCAAGCGGTCGGAGGCGAAGACGAGAATCGCGCCGAACTCGCGCGGCCCGTCGTCGGTGCGGGCGAGATACTTCACCCCGCGGAACGTCGGGTCGGGAGACGGGGCCGAGGCGGTCCCGGTCTGGCGTCCGGGTGCGGTGCCGGTCCGTCCCTCGCCCGGCAGCGCCGCCGGGCGCGCTGCAGGCAGCATCTCGAGCAAGGCGCCGCGCTTCCAGCAATACGCGCCCGCCGCCGCCACGCCCAGCGCCACGATCAGCGCAGCGACGACACCGGTGCCCAGGCGGGCAAGCGCGTTCCCGGCGCCCTCCCCGCGCGGGGCCTCCGCCCGCCCCGGAGCGCCGGCGCGGAATGGAAGAGGCACCTGTTCCTGGGCCCGGTGCGCGCCCGACGGAGTGGCCTGCGCCCACTCTCCGGATGACACTCGCGCCGATGGAGAGCCCGCCAGCGCCGGCGTGGGGCCCGCAAGCCGATATGCGCCGGCCTTCGACACGCCCGTACCCTGGGCCGTCGGCTGCACCTCCACCGGCACGGTGGGGTGCGGCGCCGGTGCGCGCGCCGGGCTGGCCTGCGGCCCCGGACGCTGCGGGGCGGCCCCGACGATCGCGCTTGGCGGTCCCGCGTGCGATCGCTCGGCCGCAGCCTCGCGCGGCGCCGCCAAGCCGGGTGCGGCCTCGAGGACGGCCCTGAACTCGGTGGCGGTCTGGTAGCGGGCCGCCGGGTGCTTCGCGAGCGACCGGAGGACCGCCTGGTCCAGCCACTCCGGCAGCTCGGGGACGAGGAAGCGCGGCGAGGCGGGCGGTTCGTTGAGGTGCGCCTGCCGGAGCGCCGACTCGGTGCGGTGATCGAACGGACGGCGGCCGGTCAGCCACTCGTACAGCATGACGCCGACGGCATAAAGGTCCGAGCGCGCGTCGCCCGGATCGTTCTGGATCTGCTCGGGCGCCAGGTAGGCGAGGACGCTGAGCAGGCGGTCTTCGGGAACCTTCCGGATCGCGCCGAGCGCATGGCCGATCCCGAAGTCCATCACCTTGATGGCGCCGCCGGGCACCATGACGAGGTTCGTCGGCCTGAGCGCGTGGTGGAGGATGCCCCGCCCATGCGCGTACTCGAGGGCGCGCAGAACCTGGACGGCGCAGGCGACCGACGCTCTCGAGTCGAGCGCGCCCGCATCGCGCTTCACGCGGTCCAGCGGCGTGCCCGGCACGTGTTCGAGCAGCAGCGCCAGGTCCGCGCCGGCCGTCACCAGCTCGTAGACGCCCCCGATGTGCGCGTGATGGAGCCTCCGCAGCGCCGGCGCCATCGTCCGCAGGCGATCTGCCAGCACCGCGTTGCCCGACACCTCCCGGGCGAAGACGCGGACCGCCGCCTCCTTGCCGCTCCCCTCCTCGACGGCGCGGTACACCGCGCCCAGGCCGCCGTTGCCGATCACGCCGATCAGCCGGTAGGCCCCGATGCGCGCGCCGACGCCGATGCCGCTCACGGCGTTGCTCCTCCAGGCCCGGCACGCGCCAGGCAGGCGGCGGTCGGACCCACGAGGCCCGCCGCTTCGCCGGCCGGCGCCGTCAGGCTGGGGCCATCGCCCCCGTGACCGCTCCGCAGCGTTCGGCCAGGGTCCCGGCGATCGGAGTCGGAGCCACTGCTGCTTCGGGTTCAGCTATGCTAGCACCTGAAGAGGAGCCGACACCGTGTCCAACCCGCACTTGTTCGCCCCCCTGACCATCCGGGGCGTGACCCTCAAGAACCGTATCGGCGTTTCTCCCATGTGCCAGTACAGTGCCACCGACGGATTTGTCACCGACTGGCACGTCGTCCATTACGGCAGCCGGGCCGTCGGGGGCGCCGGCCTGGTGCTGACCGAGGCGGTGGCCGTGCATCCGAGGGGCCGAATCAGCCCGGCGGACCTCGGGATCTGGGAGGACCAGCACATCCCCGGCTTGCGCAGGATCACCGAGTTCGCGAAGGCGCAGGGGGCGGTGCCGGGCATCCAGCTGGCCCACGCCGGGCGCAAGGCCAGCACGGCCCCGCCGTGGCTCGGAGGCGGCCCTCTTCCGCAGGAGTCGGGCGGCTGGATCCCCGTGGCGCCGAGCGCGTTGCCGTTCGATGCCGCCTCTCCCGTGCCGGAGGTCCTGGACCGGCCGGCCATCGAGGCCGTCATCCGGGACTTCCGCCGCGCCGCGGCGCGGGCGAGGGCCGCCGGGTTCCAGGCGGCGGAACTCCACGCCGCGCACGGCTACCTGATCCACCAGTTCCTTTCCCCTCTCTCGAACCGGCGGACTGACGAATTCGGAGGGTCGTACGACAATCGCGTGCGGCTGGTGAAGCTGGTGTGCCGGGCCGTCCGCGAGGAATGGCCGGCCGACCTGCCGCTGCTCGTCCGGCTCTCCGCCACCGACTGGGTGGAGGGCGGGTGGCGGCCCGAGGACACGGTGGCGCTGGCGCATCACCTGTCGGAGTACGGCGTCGACGTGATCGACTGCTCGTCGGGCGGGAACGTCGCCGGGGCCGCGATGCCGATCGGCCCGGGCTACCAGGTGCCGTTCTCGCAGCGCATCAAGGACATGCTGCCCATCCTGACGGCGACAGTCGGCCTGGTGACCTCGCCCGCGCAGGCGGATCAGATCGTCCGGAACGAGCAAGCCGACATCGTGCTGCTGGCGCGCGAGCTGCTGCGCGATCCGTACTGGCCGCTGCACGCGGCGCGGGCGCTCGGCCAGGACGTCTCGTGGCCGAACCCGTACCTGCGGGCGCGGTAGCCCGTGGTAAGGTAGCGTCCGCGCACGCGAGCGGAGGGCCCACATGCCGCGCCCATCGAGGGTCCAGTTCTTCGCGACCTGCCTGGTCGATGTCTTCTCGCCATCGGTCGGCCTCGCGGCCGTCGCGGTGCTGGAGCGCCTGGGCGTCGGCGTCGACGTCGTGCCGGATCAGACCTGCTGCGGCCAGCCCGCCTTCAACGGAGGCTTCGTCGAGGAGGCCGCGGCCATGGCCCGGCACACCATCGACGTGCTCTCGCGCTCGCCCGACCCGGTGGTCGTGCCGTCGGGTTCCTGCGCGGACATGATCGCGGGGCGCTACCCGGAGATCTTCGACGGCGACGCGGTTTACGGCCCGAAGGCGCGGGCGCTGGCGGAGCGGACCTACGAGTTCTGTCAGTTCCTGGCCGACGTCCTCGGCGCGGGCCTCCCTGCTGCCGCCTCCGGCCCCGCGCTGGCGTACCACGCGTCCTGCCACGGCCTGCGGGGCCTGGGGCTGCGCGCGCAGCCGCGGGCAGTGCTGCGGGCGGTGGCCGGCGGCCGGTGCCGCGATCTGCCGGACGCCGAGGTGTGCTGCGGTTTCGGCGGCGTGTTCGCGGTGAAGATGGGGCCGCTGTCGGGCGCGATGCTCGAATCGAAGCTCGACGCCGTCGAGGCCAGCGGCGCGGACTTCGTCGTCGCGACCGACCTCAGCTGCCTCATGCACATCGGCGGCGGCCTCCGCCGCCGCGGGAGCCGCGCGGCCGCGCGCCACATCGCCGAGGTCGTCGCGGACGCCTTCGCGGAAGACCGCCGTGAGTGACGCGGCCCGCGCCTTCCACCAGCGGATCGACGCGGCCCTGGCCGATCGCGCGCTGGGCGACGCCCTGGCGCTCACGACGGGCCGCCTGGCCGGGGGCCGCGCCGCCGCGATGGCCGCTTTCGCCGACGCCGAGGCCGCCAGGGACGAGGCGCGCCGGATCCGCGCCGCCGCCATCGCCCGCCTGGATCAGCTCCTCGAGCGGTTCGAGCGCGAGGCGACCGCGCGCGGCTGCCGCGTCCACTGGGCCGAAACGGCCGCCGACGCCACCCGGATCGTGACGGCAATCGCGCAAGAGGCGCGCGTCACGCTCGCGGTGAAGTCGAAGTCGATGGTCTCCGAGGAGATCGAGCTGAACGCCGCCCTCGAGCGGTCTGGCGTCCGGGTCGTCGAAACGGACCTCGGCGAGTTCGTCGTGCAGATCGCCGGGGACCGCCCCTCCCACATCATCACGCCCATCATTCACCGGTCGCGCCACGACGTGGCGCGGCTCTTCCGCGAGAAGGCGAACGCCGCGCCGGAGGACGTCGCCGACATCCCGGCCATGACCGCCTTCGCCAGGCGCACCCTGCGCGCGGAGTTCCTGCAGGCGGGCATGGGCATCAGCGGCGCCAACGTGGCAGTCGCCGAAACCGGCACCGTGTGCCTCGTGACCAACGAGGGCAATGGGCGTTTGACGACGACGCTGCCGCGCGTGCACGTGGCGCTGGTCGGCATCGAGCGCATCGTGCCCTCGGCCGCGGACCTCGCCGCCGTTCTGTCCCTCCTCGCGCGCAGCGCGACCGGCCAGGCGCTGTCGGTCTACACCAGTCTCATCTCCGGCCCGCGCAGGGCAGGCGCCGGACCGGGCCCTGCGAAGGGCGGCGAGCCGGACGGCCCGGACGATGTGCACGTCGTGTTCGTGGACAACGGCAGGAGCCGCCTGCTGGGAGGGCCGCTGGCCGAGATCCTCTACTGCATCCGGTGCGGCGCCTGCCTCAACGTCTGCCCCGTCTACCAGAAGGTGGGCGGGCACGCCTACGGCGGCGTCTATCCGGGGCCTGTCGGATCCGTGGTCATGCCTGGCCTGCTGGGGCTCGAGGCATGGTCGGAACTGGCGCAGGCCAGCAGCCTCTGCGGCGCCTGCCGCGAGGCGTGCCCCGTGCGGATCGACCTGCCGCGCCTCTTGCTGGAGGTGCGCCGGCAGGCAGCGGCGAAGCGGCTGGCGCCGCGGTGGCTCCGGGTCGCCATGCCGGTCTATGCCGCCGTCGCGAGGCGGCCGCGGCTCTATCGGAGCGCCGTCGCCGCCGCCGGGCTGCTCGGCAGGATGGTCGCCAAGGGCGGCTGGATCCGGTGGCTGCCCGGCCCGCTCGGCGCCTGGACCGCGTCACGGGATTTCCCCGCCCCCGCAACCCGGTCGTTCCTGCAGCAGCACCGCCTGCGGAAAGAGGCGGCGCGATGACCGGAGCCCGGGGCCGAATCCTGGAGTCCATCCGCAGCGGGCTCGTGCGCGCGGCGCTCCCGTCAGCAGAGCATGCGGGTGTTCCCGACGCGAAGGCCGGCCGCGGCGGATCCATCGAGGCGATGGTCGAGCGCTTCGGCGCCGTCCTGACGGCGCTCTCGGGCCGCGTGCATCGGGCGGCGTCACCGGAAGTGCCGGCCCTCGTCGCCGACATCGCGGCCGCGCATGGGGTCCGGTCGTTCCTGGCGTGGGACGAGACGGAGCTGGGCTGCCCCGGGTTGCTGGAAGGGCTGGCGGCGCGCGGCCTGGCCCGCGTGGACTACCGGATGCCGACGGACCCTGACGCCCGGATCCGTCTCGCGCAGGCTCTGGAGCCGATCGGCCTGGGCGTGACCGGCGGCCACGCCGCGATCGCCGAGAACGGGGCCGTGGTTCTCGTCAGCGGGCCCGGCCGCGGGCGGCTCGTGTCGCTGCTCCCGGCGGTCCACGTCGCCATCGTGTCGGAGCGGCGGCTGCGGCCCACCCTGGCGGACCTGGTCCGCGAAGAGCCCCGCCTGCTGGACGCGGGGAGCAACGTCGTGCTGGTGGCGGGGCCCAGCCGCACGGCGGACATCGAGATGGCGCTGTCGCACGGCGTCCACGGCCCGAAGCACGTCCACGTGGTCCTGACGGCATGACACACACCCTGCTGCCCGGCCTCGGCGCGATCGACCTCGAACGCTTCGTGCGCCTCGGCGCGTGCAGCGACGGCCGCTTCGCCGAAGGCCGCGACGGCGTGCGGCTCGTGCTGGCGCCCGCCGACCGCCGCGTCGAGTTCATCGTGTTCGAGGATCGGACGCTGGCCTACGTGCGCTCCGCCCTCGGCTACCCGGCGTACTACCCCGTGCATCCCGTGGCGCTCGAACGCCCCGTCCGGGCCGTCCTCATGGACCTGGACGGGACCACCGTGCGGAGCGAGCCGTTCTGGGTGCTGATGATCGAGCGGGCGACGGGGAGCCTCCTCGGCGACCCGTCGTTCCGCCTCGACGAGTCCGACCTGCCGTTTGTGTCGGGGTTCAGCGTGTCGGAGCACCTGGAGCACTGCATTCGCAAGTACTGTCCGGACCGTTCCGTGGAGGACGCGCGCCGGTGCTACTTCGAGCACACGCACCGCGAGATGCGCGAGATTCTCGAGGGACGGGGCCGCCAGGACGCGTTCGTCCCGGCCCCTGGCCTCAAGCCCTTCCTGCTGGCCTTGAAGCGCGAAGGCATCCGGATAGGCGTCGTGACGTCGGGCTTGCACGAGAAGGCGTGGCCGGAGCTGGTGGCCGCGTTCCGGGCCATGGATCTCGGCGATCCGCGCGCCTTTTACGACGCGATTGTGACGGCCGGCTTCCCTGTCCGGCCCGGCGAGGCGGGCACGCTGGGCGAACTGTCGCCCAAGCCTCATCCATGGCTCTACGCGGAGGCCGCCCGCGTCGGGCTGGGGATTCCCTTCGACCAGCGCCACCGCGTCGTGGGGATCGAGGACAGCGGCGCCGGCGTGTGCGCCATCAGGCTCGCCGGGTTCACGGCATTCGGCATGGCCGGCGGCACCATCGAGGCAAGCGGCGCGCGGCCGCTCTGCCAGCATTACTGCGCGTCCTTCGACGAGGTGCTCGCGATCCTCCACGGCTCCGTCTGAACCTCGGTGTCTGGATGCCGCGCCCCACGCCCCGAGTCCCGAGCCCCGAGTCCTCTACCCCGCCCTTGTCTCCCTCGATCCCATGCACTAGGATGGCCGGGCCCCTCCGCATGGCCGGCGCGCGCCGGCCTTCACGACACGAGGACCTTCATGAATCTGATTCTCCTTGGCGCCCCGGGCGCGGGCAAAGGCACGCAGGCCGAGGCGATCACGCGGGCGCTGGGCATTCCGCAGATCTCCACCGGCGACCTCATCAGGGCGGCCATCCGCGAGCAGACGCCGCTCGGGCGGGAGTTCCAGTCGTACGCCAACGCTGGGGCGCTCGTGCCCGACGGCCTCGTGAACCGGATCGTCGAGGACAGGCTCTCTCAGCCCGACTGCAACGGCGGCTTCCTGCTCGACGGCTTCCCCCGCACCCTCGCCCAGGCCGAATGGCTGACCGGCGCGCTCGCCGCGGCGGGCCGGCGGATCGATCGGGTGCTGCTCGTCGAGGTGGACGACGCCGTGATCCTCGAGCGGATCACGGGGCGGCGCAGCGATCCCGAGACAGGCCGGGTCTATCATGTGACGTTCGACCCGCCGCCGGCGGACGTGGCGGCGCGGCTCGTGCAGAGGCCGGACGACACCGAGGCCGTGCTCACGAAGCGCCTGCGGGAATATCACGAAAAGACGAACCAGGTGGTGCCCTACTACGAGCGCCTCGGCCTCCTGTCCAGGATCGACGGCCTGGGCAGCGTTCCCGAGGTCAGGCAGCGGGTCCTCGGCGCGCTCGGCGTCGAGCATCGAACAGGCGGGTGAGCCGCCGCGCCCGGCCGACGCCGGCCGGCGCGGACCGGATCACCCGGTTGCCCGCGCGCGTTTCGAGAGGGCTGTTCCGCGGCGGCCGCGCGGCTGGGGCGTGAGCGCGGCCCGGAGCCTCCGGGCCCGGGCCGCCGTGTCCCGGCAGCCCGCGCACGGGCGCTGGGCCAGGTCGTCGAGCGTGTAGCGGTCCAGCACGGCCCGCAGATCGGCGGTCAGGCTCACCCACATCGAACGGGACGGGCACCTCGGGCTGCAGTCGCAGGTCTCCGGGTCGTCCACGCATTCCATCAGGCACAGCCGGCCCGTTGTGGCTTCTATCACATCGCGGAGTGTGATGGCGGAAGGAGGCCGGCCCAGCTTGTAGCCGCCGGTGCGCCCCGGCCGCCCCTTGATGAGCGCGGCCTTGCGCAGCGGACTGGCGATCTGCTCGAGGTAGCGCCACGGCAGCCCGGTCGCCCTGGCGATGTCCTTCAGGCCGACGGGAGCGGGTTCGCCCAGCCGGCAGGCCAGTTGCGACATCATCTGGAGACCGTAGCGGCCGCGCGTGTTGAGGCGCACCGGGACCCTCCTCATAATTCCTACTCCCAAGCTCGGAGTCCGTCAAGCCCAACGGTCGGACGCTGCTGGCGGGCGGGCGCCGACGGCATTCGCACGCTCCCCTGTAAATCGTAGTTGTCCGGTAGGCTTCCGGTGTTGACATAGGGAATCCAGCCTCCTACGCTGCTCCCGCGGTGGCTTCCGAACGCGTCCTCCCATCCCCCTAGAGACGCCGCATGACCCACGTACGCGCATCACCCGTCTATGCGGCCACGATATCGGGAGTTCCTTGAGGCTCGACCTTGCCCGCGGACCACTCAGGAGGTGCAGCCGTGCGAAAGGGTTCCACGCACTGCCGGTACGCCGAAGACGTGAACCCGGCGTTTCCGGCGGAGATCATGGCTCAGCCTGGCGGCGAGGCCCTGCGCGACTGCATCCAGTGCGGGACGTGCAGCGGCGCGTGCCCGGTGGCGGTCCACATGGACCTGACGCCGCGACGGATCATCGCGCTCACGCGGGCCGGCCTCGAGGCGGACGTCATGGCGTCGTCGACGCCCTGGCTGTGCGCCTCGTGCTACGAGTGCCAGGTCCGCTGCCCGCGCGAGATCAAGGTCACCGACGTGATGTACCTGCTGAAGCGCCGCGCCATCGAGAAGGGCACCTACCCCAAGCGGTTTCCCGTCCCGGTGCTCGCGAAGGCCTTCTACAACATGGTGGCCGCGCACGGGCGCAACTCGGAGGCGCGGGTGGTCATCGAGCTGGCGCTGCGCACGAACCCGTTCAGCCTGCTGAAGATGGCGCCGATCGGCCTGAAGCTGATCAAGACCGGGCGCATGGCGCTGGGGCAGGAACGGATCAAGGACCCGAAGCAGCTGCGAGCGGTCCTCGATGCGATGGAGGAGTCCTGAGATGTCGGCCTACGCCTACTATCCCGGCTGCTCGCTGACCGGGCTCGGCAAGCCGTACGACGAGTCGGTGCGGGCGGTCTTCGCGCACCTCGGCCTCGGGCTCGAGGAAATCCCCGACTGGAACTGCTGCGGCGCGACCAGCTACATGTCGATCAGCGGCGACAAGGCCGTCGCGCTCGCCGCCCGCAACCTCGCGCTGGCCGAGCCGATGGGGCTCGAGATCGTGGCGCCGTGCGCGGCCTGCTACCTCGTGCTGTCGAAGGCCCAGCACACCATCAGCGGCTACCCGGAGATCGCGGCGAGAGTGCACAAAGGGCTCCAGGCGGCCGGGCTGGCCTACGCGGGCCGCGCCGTGATCCGGCACCCGCTGGACGTGCTGGTGAATACGGTGGGGCTCGACGCGATCGCGGCGAAGGTCATCCGCCCGCTCACCGGCTGCCGGGTGGCGCCCTACTACGGCTGTCAGATCGTCCGCCCGTACAGCGGCTTCGACGATCCGCTCCGGCCGCAGACGATGGACCGGCTGCTGGAGGCGCTCGGCGCGCGGGTCGTCGAGTACCCGCTGAAGGCCCACTGCTGCGGCGGGTCGCTGATGGGCACGATGGAGGACATCGGCGTCCGGATGAGCTTCCTGCTCCTGAAGGAAGCCAGGGCGCGGACGGCGAACATGGTGGCCACGGCGTGCCCGCTCTGCCAGTACAACCTGGAGGCTTACCAGGGGCAGATGCGCCGCGCCTACGGCGAGGACGTGACGATCCCCATCGTCTACTTCACGCAGTTGATGGGCCTGGCGTTCGGCCTGGCCCCGAAGGCCCTGGGGATCCAGCGCAACCTCGTGACTGCCGATCCGCTGCCGGTCACGGTCTAGGGGGACGACATGCCTGCAAACGACACCTGCCGCATCGGCGTCTACATCTGCCACTGCGGCTTGAACATCGCCAGCAAGGTTGACGTGGACGCGCTGGAGCAGTACGCGGCCACGCTGCCGAAGGTCGCCCTGGCGAAGACGTACAAGTTCATGTGCTCCGACCCGGGCCAGCAGCTCATCCGCGACGACCTGGCGAAGCACAACCTCACGCACCTCGTCGTCGCGTCGTGCTCGCCCCTGATGCACGAGCCCACCTTCAGGGGCGTGATGCAGGAAGCGGGCCTGAACCCGTACCTCTACCAGATGGTCAACATCCGCGAGCAGGTGTCGTGGGTGACGACGGACCTGGCGCGGGCGACGGAGAAAGCCCGCCTGCTCCTTACCGCGGCGGTGCGGCGCGTCGCGCTGCACGACGCGCTGCAGCGCTCGACCGTGCCGGTCAACCCGAACGTGCTCGTCGTGGGCGCCGGCATCGCGGGCATCTCCGCCGCGCTGACCCTGGCCAGCGCCGGGAAGCAGGTCTACCTCGTCGAGCGCGAGCCCAGCATCGGCGGGCACATGGCGCACTTCGACAAGACTTTCCCCACCCTCGACTGCGCGGCGTGCATTCTGACGCCGAAGATGACGCAGGTGGGCAAGCACAAGAACATCCGCCTGATGGCGTACAGCGAGGTGGAGGAAGTCAGCGGGTTCGTCGGGAACTTCACGGTCAGGGTGAGGCACAAGGCGAGCTACGTGGACGCCGACAAGTGCACCGGCTGCGGCACGTGCTGGGAGCACTGCCCCGGGCGGCGGATTCCCTCGCGCCGCGTCATCCGGAAAGACGGGCGGATCATCGGCCAGACCAGGCCCGGCCCGGCCGCGCCGGCGCCGCGCCCGGCGGAGGCGGGCCGCGCGTGAGCGGCGCTGCGGCGGCGAGCGCGGCGGCCGCCGCCGCCGAGGTCACGCTGGGCGACGTGCGCGCGGCGCTGGAGGCGGCGACGATCTGGTGCCCCGACCCGGCCGTGCGCGTCGCGGGCGTGGTGGCGGCGGACCTGATGAGCGACGTCCTCGTGGACGCGCGGCCGGGCTTCGTCCTGGTCACCGGCCTCACGACCGTGCAGGCGATCCGCACCGCCGCCATCGCCGACCTCGCCGCCGTCGTCTTCGTCCGCGGCAAGGCGGTGCCGCCCGAGGTGGCCGCCCTCGCGCGCGAGATGAACGTGCCGGCCTTCGCCAGCCCCCGCTCGCTCTTCGACGCGGCCGGAGCGCTCCACGCCGCGATCGGGCACCCGGCGGCGGCCGGCCGAGGATTGGAGGGATGACCGAGTCGGCGTTCGTCCACGCGTACGAGGTCGCCGGGGCCGACTTCGTGAACGCCGGGCGCGCGTCGACGGCGATCAAGGAGACGCTGAAGCACATGGGGCTTGCGCCCGCGCTCATCCGCCGCGTCGCCATCGCGGCCTACGAGGCCGAGATGAACGCCGTCATGTACGCGACGCGCGCCACCATGACGCTCCGCGTCACGCCCGCCGCCGTCACGATCGACGTGCGCGACGAAGGGCCGGGCATCCCCGACCTCGCCCTCGCCATGCAGGAGGGGTACTCGACGGCCACGGCGGAGATGCGGGAGATGGGGTTCGGCGCGGGCATGGGCCTGCCGAACATCAGGCGGAACACGGACGCCCTCGACATCGCGTCGCAGGTGGGGCGCGGGACGACGGTGATGATGACGGTGCGCGTGAGCTGAGGACATGGCGGACGGGCACTACCACTCGATCCGCTTCGACGCGTCGGCCTGCCACGGCTGCATGGCCTGCATGCGGGTCTGTCCGACGCAGGCCATCCGCGTCAGGCGCGGCGTCGCCGCCATGATCGAGGACCGCTGCATCGACTGCGGCGAGTGCATCAAGGCCTGCCCGAAGAGCGCGGTCGTGCCGCTGACGGCGTCGCCCGACGGCCTCGGCAGGTTCGACTGCACGATTGCGGTGCCCTCGCCCGCGCTCTACACCCAGTTCGACGGCGAGGTCACGCCGGGCGTCATCCTGCAAGCCCTGAAGGCCAGCGGGTTCGACGCCGTGGCCACGCTCTCGTGGGCCGGCGAGGCCGTCACCCGGGCGCTCGAGCTCTTTCTGGCCGACTACGGCGGGCCCGTCCCCCTCATTTCGTCCTTCTGCCCGAGCGTGGTCCGGCTGGTGCAGATCAAGTACCCCGAGCTGGTCGGTCAGCTGCTGCCGATCCTCTCCCCGCGCGAGGTCGCGGCGCGCGAGGCCAAGCGCGCGGCCGCCGAGCAGACGGGCCTTCCCGCCGACCGCATCCACGCGGTCTACGTGACGCCCTGCCCCGCCAAGATGGTGTCCATCGTGGACCATCCCGGCATGGAGACGTCCTACATCGACGCCGCGGTGGGCATCAGCGACTTGTTCCCGCTCCTGGCCCCGGTCATCCGCGAGGTGCAGGCGGGCGGCGCGGACGCGCCGGAGCCGGAGACGTCAGCCGGGCTGGGCTGGGCGTTCTCGGTGAACCTGCCGAGCACGCTGTCGGAGGAGCGGACGCTGTCGGTCTGGGGCCTGTCGAACGTCGTGCGGACGCTCGACGACATCGACAAGGGCAGGCTGCAGCGGTACACGTTCGTCGAGTGCCACGCCTGCGCCGAGGGCTGCGTGAGCGGCCCGCTGACAGTGGAGAACCCGTACGTCGCCCGGGCGCGCGCCCTGCGCCTCCAGCGCACGCTGCCGGCGCGCGACGTGACCGACCCCGGCGACATGCGGTCGAGGTACGCGCGCGGCGAGTTCGGCACCACCGTGCCGTTCTCGGTGCGGCCGCCGCAGCCGCTCGGGCGCGACATCGTCTCGGCCATCGCCCGGATGAAGGAGCGCGACCGCGTGGCCGGACGCCTGGCCGGCATCGACTGCGGCGCCTGCGGCGCGCCGACCTGCCTCAGCTTCGCCGAGGACGTGGTGCGCGGGGCGGCCGACGAAGCCGACTGCGTGTTCGTGCGGCAGCAGCAGCTCCTGGATCGGATCGCGCAGCTGTCGGAGCGCGCGGAGGGACGGGCATGACGATCACGGATCTGGCGGCGCTCGTCGAGGGCGCCGCCATCGGCACCGCGGAGGCCCTCGCGCGGGAAGCGGGGGGCGGCTACGCCTCTGACCTGCTCTCCGACGTGATGGCCAACGCCCGGGACGGCGACGCGTGGATCACGCTGCAGCGCCACGTGAACACCGTCGCGGTGGCGCAGCTGCGGAACCTGGCCGCCATCGTCATCGTGAACGGGCGCCAGCCAGAGGCGGACGTGCTCGAGCGGGCCGCGGCGCACGACGTGGCCATCGTGACGACCGCCCTGACGGCGTTCGATGCGGCGGGCCGGCTCTATGCCGCCGGCCTGCGGGGGAGAGGGGCGTCCTGACGGTGATCGCGCTCGACCTGCACGTGCACACGTGTCTCTCGCCCTGCGGTGCGCTCGACATGCACCCGGGGGCGATCGTCCGCGAGGCCGTCGCCTGCGGCCTGGACGGCGTGGCGATCTGCGACCACAACGCCGCGGACAACGTCGCCGCGACCGGGCGCGCAGCGCGCGCGGCGGGCTGCCTCGCCGTGCCGGGCATCGAGATCACGACGGAAGAGGAGGTCCACGTCGTGGCGCTGCTGCCGGACGAAGCGGCGGCCGGGGCTTTGCACGCCCGCGTCGCCTCGGCGCTGCCCGGCCGCAACGCGCCGGGCCCCTTCGGCGAGCAGGTCATCGCCAACGAGCGCGCGGAGGTCCTCGGCTTCAATCCGTCGCTGCTCGCCGGCGCGACGTCGTGGTCGCTGGAGCGGGCGGTCGGCGAGATCCACCGGGCGGGCGGCCTTGCCATCGCGGCGCACGCCGACCGCGAGCGCTTCGGCATCGTGGGCCAGCTGGGGTTCGTGCCGCCCGGCCTCGCCCTTGACGCCGTGGAGGTGTCGGCGGCCACCGGGTTCGGCGAGGGGCGCGCCCGCTACGCGGACCCGCTGGGCCTGGCGGCCGTCACCGGGTCCGACGCCCACCGCCCCGGCGAGATCGGCCGGGCCGTCACGTTTCTGCATCTCGATCGGCCCGACGCGGCGGAGGTGGGCCGCGCGATCAAGGGCGTGGGCGGCCGGAGCGTGCTCGGCGGAGGGCGGCCGATGGAAGACCTGGCGATGCACATCCTCGACATCGCGCAGAACGCCGTCGAGGCGGGGGCCACGCGCGTCGAGGTCCGGGTGGAGGAAGACGAGGCGGCCGACCTCCTCCGCATCGTGGTGGCCGACAACGGGCGCGGCATGGATCAGGCCGCCGCGAGCCGCGCGCTGGACCCGTTCTTCACGACGCGCGGGACGCGCGCCGTCGGGCTGGGGCTCCCGCTCCTGCGCCACGCCGCAGAGGCGGCCGGGGGATCGCTGCGCGTCGCCTCCGCGCCGGGGGCGGGCACGCGCGTCGAGGCGGAGTTCGCCTGGGCCCATCTCGACCGCGCGCCGATGGGGGACCTGGAAACCACCGTCCTGGTGCTGCTGGCCTCGCACCCGGACGTCGATCTGGACTGGACGCACCGCCGCGGCGGGGGCGAGTACAGCGTGTCGACCGGCGACCTGCGCGCGGCCCTCGGCGGGGCCTCGCTCGCGTCGCCGGCGGGGATCGCGCTGGCGCGGGCCGCCGTGCGGCAGGGAGAGGCGGGACTGCGCGGGCCGGCGGGCGGCGCGCGACGCAGGGAGGACGACCGATGACCGACGTCACGAAGATCGAGCAGATCGTGGATCGCCACGGGCGCAGCCGCGACCACCTGACCGCGATCCTCCTCGACTGCCAGGAGGAGTTCCTCCACCTCCCGCGCGAGGTGATCGAGACCGTCGCGGCGCGCGTCAAGGCGCCGGTGACCCAGGTCCTCGGCATCGCCACCTTCTTCAGGGCCTTCAGCCTGAAGCCCGTCGGCCGGCACCGCATCCACGTCTGCATGGGCACGGCGTGCCACGTGCAGGGAGCGCAGCGGCTGCTCGAAGCCGTCAGCCGCGAGCTGGGCATCCAGAAGGGCGAGACGACGCCGGACATGCAGTTCAGCCTGGACACGGTGAACTGCCTCGGCTGCTGCGGCCTGGCGCCGGCCGTGACCGTCAACACCGACGTCCACGGAAAGCTCAAGCAGACGGCCATCCCGCGGATGCTGCGGAAGTACGTGAAGGACTACAAGGCCAGAACCCACTGAAGGGGGCCGGGAGAACGGCGATGCCGAGACTGACCATCGACGACCTGAAGAAGCTGCGCGAGCAGGCGGCGGGGACGATCACGCTGCGGTCCGGCGCCGCGCGCGCGAGGGTCACGATCCACATGGGCACGTGCGGCATCGCCGCGGGGGCCCGCGAGGTCATGGCGGCCCTGTTGAAGGAGATCGAGGCCCAGGGGGTCACCGACGTGATCGTCACGACGTCCGGCTGCGCCGGCCTGTGCAGCCGCGAGCCCATGGCGACGGTCGAGCTGCGGTCGCAGGCCCCGGTGAAGTACGTGAACCTGACGCCGGACGGGATGGTGCGGGTGTTCCGGGCGCACGTCCTGGGCGGCGAGGTGGTGACGGAGTCCGCGTTGGCCGCCGGGTGCGAGACCACCGGCTGAGGCGCGAGGAGGCGACGGAGATGGCGTTTCGTTCACACGTCCTGGTGTGCGCGGGGACCGGGTGCGTCTCGTGCGGATCGTTCGACCTGGGCGCGGCGCTGGAGCGCGAGATCGCGTCGCGCGGCCTGGCCGACGAGATCCAGGTGGTCCGCACGGGGTGCCAGGGGTTCTGCGCGGAAGGGCCCGTGCTCGTCGTCCAGCCGGACGAGGTGTTCTACTGCGGCCTGAAGACGTCGGACGTCGCGACGCTGGTCGAAGAGCACCTGCTGAAGGGCCGGCCGGTCAGGAAGCTCATGTACACCCCGCCGTCCGCGCCGGCGCCGGTGCCGAAGCTGAGCCAGATCCCCTTCTTCGCGAAGCAGAAGCTGGTCGTGCTGCGCAACCGCGGGCTCGTCGATCCGGAGCGCATCGACGACTACATCGCCCGCGACGGGTACGAGGCGCTGGCGAAGGCCGTCACCGAGCTGACGCCCGAGGAGATCATCCGCGAGATCAAGCTGTCGGGCCTGCGCGGCCGCGGGGGCGGCGGCTTCCCCACCGGCGTGAAATGGGCCACCTGCCGCCAGGCCGCCCTGCACCGCGGCGTCGAGCCCGTCATCGTCTGCAACGCGGACGAGGGCGACCCGGGCGCGTTCATGGACCGCAGCATCATCGAGAGCGATCCGCACGCGGTCATCGAGGGAATGGCCATCGGCGCCCGGGCCATCGGCGCGAGGCAGGGGTTCGTGTACATCCGCCACGAGTACCCCATCGCCCGGGAGCGCCTGGCGAAGGCGCTCGACCAGGCGCGCGACTACGGCCTGCTCGGGCGCGGGATCCTCGGCACGAAGTTCGACTTCGACATCTCGGTCGTGCAGGGCGCGGGGGCGTTCGTGTGCGGCGAGTCCACGGCGCTCATGGCGTCGCTCGAGGGCAAGGCGGGCGAACCGCGGGCCAAGTACATCCACACCGTCGAGTACGGGTACAAGAACCTGCCGACGAACCTCAACAACGTCGAGACCTGGGCCAACGTGCCGCTCATCATCAGCCGCGGCGCGGCGTGGTTCGCCTCGATGGGGTCGGGGGACGTGAGCGAGAACCCGTGGAACGGCAGCTCGGGGACCAAGGTCTTCTCGCTGGTCGGCAAGGTGAACAACACGGGCCTCATCGAGGTGCCGATGGGAATCACGCTGCGCGAGATCATCTTCGGCATCGGCGGCGGGATCCCGCGGGGGCGGGCCTTCAAGGCCGTGCAGACGGGCGGGCCGTCGGGCGGCTGCCTGCCGGCGACGCACCTGGACATGCCCGTGGACTTCGACAGCCTGACGGCGGCCGGCTCGATGATGGGGTCGGGCGGGATGATCGTGATGGACGACCAGACCTGCATGGTGGACGTCGCCCGCTACTTCATCGCGTTCCTGACCGAGGAGTCGTGCGGCAAGTGCATCCCGTGCCGAGAGGGGCTGCGCTGCTCCCTCGACGTCCTGACGCGCATCACCGAGGGCAAGGGCGAGGAGGGCGACATCGCCCTGCTCGAGGAGATGGGGGCCGTCATGCAGGACGCCTGCCTGTGCGCCCTCGGCTCGTCGGCGCCGAACCCGGTGATGTCCACGCTGCGGTACTTCCGGGACGAGTACGAGGCGCACGTCAGGGAGCGCCGCTGCCCGGCCGGGGTGTGCAAGGCGCTCATCACGTACACCATCGACCAGGCGCTCTGCGACGGGTGCCACGCCTGCGTGACGGCCTGCTCGACCGGGGCCATCACGGGCCAGGTGAAGTACCCGCACCAGCTGAACCAGTCGCTGTGCATCAAGTGCGGCGCCTGCCTGGACGCGTGCAAGCGCAACGCGGTGCTGCGGGCCTAGGCCCGGCCCCTCGCTGCTGGAGGCCATGATGAAGCTCGTGAAGGTCACGATCGACGGCATCAGGACCGAGGCCGAAGACCGCACGCCCCTCGTGCAGGTGGCCCAGAAGATCGGCGTCAAGATCCCGACCCTCTGCCATCACCCGCTCGTCGAGCCCTACGGCGTCTGCCGCATCTGCACCGTGGAGGTGCACATGCGGGGCCGCGTCCGCCTGGTGACCGCCTGCAACTACCCCGTCACGGACGGCATCGAGGTGTTCACGCAGACGGACCGGGTCCGCCGGACGCGCAAGCTCATCCTCGAGTGGCTGCTCGCGCGCTGCGGCCACGTCCCGCTCCTCAACACGCTGGCGGCGGAGTACGGCATCACCGAGCCGCGGTTCGGCCGCGGCGACGACACCTGCATCCTGTGCGGCCTGTGCGTGCGCGTCTGCTCGGACGTGGTCGGGGCGCACGCGCTGGGGTTCTTCAACCGCGGGACGACGCGCTACGTGGGGACGCCCTACGACGAGCCCTCCGACCGGTGCATCGCCTGCGGCGCGTGCGTCGAGGTCTGCCCCACCGGCTGCATCACGATGGACGACGAGGTCGAGCAGATTCGCGGCGAGCTGCCCCTCGGGCCCATGACGGCCATCTACATCCCGACGATGCAGGCCGTGCCGCACCAGCCGGTGATCGACTACGACTCCTGCATCCACTTCAAGACCGACGCCTGCCGGGTGTGCGCGGCGGTGTGCGAGGCCAAGGCCATCGACCACGGGCAGCAGGACCGGCGCGAGGAGATCCAGGTCGGCTCGATCATCGTGGCCACCGGGTTCCAGCCCGTGGACCCGCAGAAGGTGCCGCAGTACGGCTTCGGCCGCTACCCGAACGTCGTCACGGCGCTCCAGGTGGAGCACATGGTGAACGCGTCCGGGCCGACGAACGGCCAGGTGCTGCTGAAGGACGGCAGCCGGCCGCAGTCGGTCGGCATCATCCACTGCGTCGGCTCGCGCGACAAGAACACGCACGAGTACTGCTCGCGCGTCTGCTGCATGTACTCGCTGAAGCTGGCGCACCTCGTCCACGAGCGCAGCGGCGCGAAGGTCTACAACTTCTACATCGACATGCGCAGCGCCGGGAAGGGCTACGAGGAGTTCTACAACCACCTGCTCGAGGAGGGCTGCGAGTTCATCCGCGGCCGCGTCGCCGAGGTCTCGGACTGGGCGGTGACGCCCGCCGAGCAGGGCAAGCTGGTGATCCGCGTCGAGGACACGCTGGCCGGCCTCGTGCGCCGCATCCCGGTGGACATGGTCGTGCTCTCGACGGGCCTCGAGGCGCGGGAGGACGCCGACGAGGTCCGGCGCCTCTTCAACATGTCGTGCTCGAGCGAGGGCTGGTTCCTGGAGCGCCACCCGAAGCTGGCGCCCGTCTCGACCTTCACCGACGGCGTCTTCATCGCCGGCTGCGCCCAGGGCCCGAAGGACATCCCGGACACCGTCGCGCAGGCGGGCGCCGCCGCCGCCGAGGCCCTGGCCCTCATCGACACGGGGCAGGTCGAGCTGGAGGCCTACACGGCCTGGATCGACGAGGAGCGCTGCTCCGGCTGCCAGATCTGCGTGCCGCTCTGCCCCTTCAGCGCCATCGAGTTCAGCCGCGAGAAGAAGGTCTCCACGCTGAACGAGGCGCTCTGCAAGGGCTGCGGCACGTGCGTGGCGGCCTGCCCGTCGCACGCCGCCCAGCAGCACCACTTCACCGACGCCCAGATCATGACCGAGATCGAGGGCGTGCTCGTGCGCTAGGAGCGAAGAGCCATGGCAACCACCGCATTCGAACCCCGCATCGTGGCGTTCTTCTGCAACTGGTGCACCTACACCGCCTCCGACCTGGCCGGCACCGCCCGCCTGGCCTACGAGCCCACCGCGCCCGTCATCCGCGTGATGTGCTCGGGCCGCGTGGACCCCCAGTTCGTCCTCAAGGCGCTGCAGGAAGGGGCCGACGGCGTGCTCATCGGCGGCTGCCACCCGGGCGACTGCCACTACCAGGAAGGCAACTACAAGACGCTGCGCCGCTTCAGGCTGCTGAAGCGGATCCTGTCCCAGTTCGGCGTCGAGGACGAGCGCGTGCGCCTCGAGTGGATCTCGGCCAGCGAGGGCGACAGGGTCCAGCACGTGATCAACGAGATGACGGACCAGCTGCGGAAGCTCGGTCCCTGGCACGCGAGGAGCTGACGATGGCGGAGAAGCCGAAGGTCGCCTTCTACTGGTGCGCCTCCTGCGGCGGGTGCGAGGAGGCGGTGGTGGACCTCGAGGAGCAGATCCTCAAGGTGGTCGACGCCGTCGACATCGTGCTCTGGCCCGTCGCCCTGGACTTCAAGCGGCGGGACATCGAGGCGATGCCCGACCAGTCCATCGCCGTCGCGTTCATCAACGGCGGCATCCGGATGTCCGAGCAGGAGGAGTGGGTGCACATGCTGCGCAAGAAGGCCCGGATCGTCGTGGCCTTCGGCGCCTGCGCGCACCTGGGCGGCATCCCGGGCCTCGCCAACCTGGCCGACCGGCGCCGGATCTTCGACACGGTCTACCGCGAGGTGCCGACGCAGGAGGGGCAGCCCGGCACCTTCCCGCAGGAGTCGTCGGAGCCCGACGGGAACCGCCTGGCGCTTCCGGCGTTCTGGGACGAGGTCAAGGCCCTCGACCAGGTGATCGACGTGGACTACTACCTGCCGGGCTGCGCGCCGCCGCCGAAGCTCATCTGGGGCGCCATCGAGGCCATCCTGACGGGCGCGCTGCCCCCCAAGGGCGCCGTGCTCAGCCCGAACAAGGCGTGCTGCGACGACTGCCCGCGCAAGGACTCGAAGCCCGACAAGATCGAGCTGACCGAGATCAAGCGGCCCGCCACGCACGTCGCGGACCCGGATCTGTGCTTCCTGGCCCAGGGCTTCGTCTGCCTGGGGCCGGCCACGCGCTCCGGCTGCGGCAACCCCTGCATCGAGGGCAACATGCCGTGCCGCGGCTGCATGGGTCCGATGGACGATGTCTTCGACCAGGGCGCGAAGTTCCTCTCCGCCTTCGCGTCGATCCTCGCGCCGAAGACCGAGGCGGAGATCGACAGGCTCCTCGACCAGATCCCCGATCCCGTGGGCACGTTCTACCGGTTCTCGCTGCCGAAGTCCCTGCTGCACCGGCGGCGCCCTGGAGCGACCGTATGAGCCAGCGCATCACGATCGACCCCATCACCCGCCTCGAGGGCCACGGCAAGATCGAGATCTTCCTCGACGACCGGGGCGACGTCGCGAACGCGTACCTGCAGATCCCGGAGCTGCGCGGCTTCGAGCACTTCTGCGTCGGCCGAGCCGCGGAGGAGATGCCCCGCATCACGCAGCGCATCTGCGGCGTCTGCCCGTCGGCGCACCACATGGCGTCGGCCCGCGCCCTCGACGACCTGTACCACGTGGAGCCGCCGCCGGCCGCCCACAAGCTTCGCGAGCTCTTCTACAACCTGTTCATCTTCGAGGACCACACCCTGCACTTCTACTTTCTCGGCGGCCCCGACTTCATCGTCGGGCCCGCTGCGCCGGCGGGAGAGCGGAACATCCTCGGCGTCATCGGCAAGGTGGGCCTCGAGATCGGCGGCAAGGTCATCGAGGCGCGCAAGATCGCCCGCGGGTTCATGGCCGAAATGGCCGGCAAGGTGATCCACCCGGTGTTCGGCCTGCCCGGCGGCGTCAGCAAGCCGCTCAAGGCCGAGACGGTGGACCGCCTCAAGGCCGCCTCCCAGCGCCTCGTCGATTTCGCGCAGTTCTCCCTGCAGGCGTTCCACGACATCGTGCTCGGCAACCAGGCTTACGTGGACACGATCCTGGCCGACTACTACGCCCACAAGACGAACTACCTGGGCACGGTGGACGCCAACGGCCGGGTCAACTTCTACCGGGGCGAGTTCCGCGTGGTCGATCCCTCCGGCGCGCGCCTCGCGCAGTTCCCGCCGAAGCAGTACCTCGACCACATCGGCGAGCACGTCGAGCCGTGGTCGTACATGAAGTTCCCGTTCCTCAAGACCCCGGGGTGGAAGGGCTTCGTGGACGGCCCCGACAGCGGCCTCTACCGGGTCGCGCCCCTGGCTCGCCTCAACGTGGCCGACGGCATGGCCACGCCCATCGCGCAGGCCCACTACGAGGAGTTCTTCCGGGTGCTCGGCGGCAAGCCCGTGCACAGCACGCTGGCCACCCACTGGGCGCGCCTCATCGAGGCGCTGCAGGCGACGGAGACGGTCCAGGCCCTAGCGAACGACCCGGAGATCCTCAGCCCGGTCGTGCGGACGCTCCCCGAATCGGCGCCGACCGAGGGCATCGCCGGCGTCGAGGCGCCGCGCGGCACGCTCATCCACCACTACAAGACCGACCCGAACGGCATCCTGACAATGGTCAACCTCATCGTCGCGACGGTGCACAACGCGGGGCCCATCCAGATGTCCGTGGACAAGGCCGCCAAGGGCGTCATCCGTGGCGGCAAGGTGGACGACGCGCTCCTGAACATGGTCGAGATGGCGTTCCGGGCCTACGATCCCTGCTTCGGGTGCGCCGCCCACTCGCTGCCGGGCGAAATGCCGCTGCGGGCCACGATCCGCGACGCCCAGGGAGCGGTCGTGAGGGTGCTGGAGCGGACGTCGAGGTTGCCCGGGTGATGGACTCGGGGGCTGGGAGCCGGGGGCCGGGGCCTGAACACGCGAACCCGGTTCGCGAGGCCACGACCGGGTTCTCCGTGACGCCCGAACTGCGGGACGGGGTGCTGGTGTTGTGCCTGGGGAACGATCTGCTGCGTGACGACGGCGTCGGCTGGGCCGTCGCCGATGCCCTCGAGGCCCGGCTGGCCGAGCCCGGGGTCGCGAGCCCCGCACTGCGGGTCTGCGTGCGCCGCAGCGCGTTGTCGGGCTTCTACCTGCTCGACGAGCTGACCGGATGGGACCGCGCCGTCGTGGTGGACGCGGTGCAAACCGGGCGGCACCCGGCGGGCACCGTGCTTTCCTTCCCGTTCGAGGCGCTCAAGACCGAAGCCGGCCCCTCGCCCCACGCGATGGGCCTTCCGTCGGTCGTCAGGCTGGGCTGCCGGAGCGGCGTTCCGCTGCCGGCGCGGATCCACGTCGTGGCGGTCGAGGCCGAGGACACCGCGTCGTGCGCGGAAGGGTTGACTCCGGCGGTCGCCCGCGCGGTGCCGGAAGCGGTCGAGGAGGTCTGGTCGGTGCTGGCGCGCCTGGGAACGGGCGCGCCGGCGTGAGGACGGCGGAGCCATGACGGAACCCGGCCGGAATGAGGCCGAGACGATCCGGCTCGAGAAGCCCGGCTGGCGCACGCGGGCCAGGATGTGGCTCGCCGGCACCACGATCCAGAGCCGCCTCGCCCGGACCTTCACCCTCGCGAGCCTGGCCCCGGCGCTGGTGACGGCGGTCGTGGGCGTCGGCATGATCCGCCACGGCGTCTACGCCCAGGCGCAGGCGCAGGTGAATGCCAACCTCGAGTCGGCGAAGGACATCTACCAGTCCGCCCTCGACCGGCTGCAGGACGCCATCCGGATCCACGCGACGCGGATGGTCATCTACGGGGCGCTGTCCAGGGGCGATCCCTCCGGCCTTGCCGAGGAGATGGATCGCATCAGGCGGGCCGAGCGGCTCGACGCCCTGACGATCGTGGACGCCGACGGCCGCGTGTTCTACCGCTCGCTCAACCCGTCGGGGCCGAGGGGCGAGGTGACCGAGGACCGCGTCATCCGCCAGGCCCTCGAGCGGCTGCAGCCGGTGGCCGCGACGATGATCGTGCCGCCCGACGTGCTCCTGCGGAATTCGCCGGCGCTGGCGGCGCGGGCCGCGATCAAGATCGAGCCGACGCCGCGCGCCCGGCCCGGGTCCCAGACGGAGATCACCGCCGGCCTGATGCTTCGGGCCTCGGCGCCGGTCACGACGCCGGCGGGCCGCATGCTCGGCGTGCTCGACGGCGCCATCCTGCTCAACCGCAACCCCGACATTGTCGACGCGATCCGCCGGACGGTGTTCAAGGAGGAGGAGTACGAGGGCCGTCCGACCGGCACCGCCACGATCTTCGAGAACGACGTGCGCGTCTCGACGAACGTGCGGGGGGCGGACGGCACGCGCGCCATCGGGACCCGGGCGTCCGCCGAAGTCGCCGACGCCGTGCTGTCCCGCGGAGAGACCTGGCGCGGGCGCGCGTTCGTCGTCCAGGACTGGTACCTGGCCGCCTACGCGCCCATCCGCGACCTGGGCGGCGCCACGATCGGCATGCTCTACGTCGGCGTCCTCGAGAAGCCGTTCATGGACAGCCTCTGGCGCAGCCTGCTGGTGTTCCTCGGCATCGCCGCCGGAGGCGTCGCGCTGGTCAACCTCATCGCCGTGCGCGTGGCGAAGCGCATCTCCGCCCCGATTCACGAGCTGACCGTGGCGGCCCGGCGGATCGCCGAAGGCGAGTACGCGCGCGTCGCCGAGCGCAGCACGGACGACGAGATCGGGGACCTCTCCCGCAGCTTCAACACGATGACGACCGAGCTCCAGGCCGCGCACCAGGCGCTGCGGGAGAGCGCGGACCAACTCGAGCGCAAGGTCGAGTCGCGCACCGCCGAGCTGCGCCGCATGCAGGCGCAGCTGATCCAGTCGGAGAAGATGGTCGCCATCGGCAAGCTCGCCGCGGGCGTGGCCCACGAGATCAACAACCCGCTGACGGGCGTCCTCACGAACAGCAGCCTCATGCTGGAGGACCTGCCGGACGGGCACCCCTGGCGGGAGGACTTGCAGACCATCGTCAACGAGACGCTCCGCTGCCGGAAGATCGTCAAGGGCCTGCTGGACTTCTCGCGGCAGACCAAGCCCCAGCGCACGCAGCTGGAGCTGAACCAGCTGGTGGAGGACGTGCTGGCGCTCGTGCGGAACCAGACCGTGTTCCGCAGCATCAAGATCACGTACGACCTCGATCCCCGGCTTCCCCGCGTGCTGGCCGACGCCGACCAGATGCGCCAGGTGGTCCTCAACATCGTCCTGAACGCCGCCGAGGCCATGGCCCAGGGCGGCGAGCTGCGGCTGTCGTCGTCCTGGGACCCGGCCCGCAGGACGGTGGACGTGGCGGTCTCGGACACCGGGCCCGGCATGCCCGACGACGTCAGGGCGCGCCTGTTCGAGCCGTTCTTCACGACGAAGCGGACCGGCACCGGGCTGGGTCTCTCGGTGGCGTACGGCCTGGTCGAGCGCCACCACGGCGAGCTGCTCGTCGACAGCGCGCGCGGGCGCGGCACGACGTTCACGATCAGGCTGCCGATCGAAGGGGCGCCCGACGATGACTAGCCCCGGCCTGCCGCGCGTGCTGGTGGTGGACGACGAGCCGTCCGTCTGCCGGAGCTCGGAGCGCATCCTCACGCGCGAGGGCTACGAGGTGCGGACCGCGCCGGGGGGCGCCGAGGCTCTCGACCTGCTCGGCCGCGAGGCCTTCGACCTGGTCTTCACCGACCTGAAGATGGCCGAGATGGGCGGCATGGAGCTGCTCGAGACGCTGCGCTCCCGCTTCCCGGACGTCGTGCCCGTCGTCATCACCGGCTACGCCACCATCGCCTCCGTGGTGGAGGCGATGAAGGTGGGGGCGTTCGACTACCTGCCGAAGCCCTTCACGCCCGACGAGATGGCCGCCGTGGCGAGGAAGGCGTGGGACCGGCGGCAGCTGCTCCTCCGGAGCCGCGGCGTGACCGCGCCTCCGGGCGAGGATCCGGCGATGTTCGCCGGCATCGTCGGATCGAGCCCCAAGATGCAGGAGGTCTACCGCAACGTCCGCAAGGTGGCCACGACGTCGAGCACCGTGCTCATCATCGGCGAGACCGGCACCGGCAAGGAGCTCGTCGCCCGGGCGATCCACGCGCTGAGCCCGCGCAAGCACCAGCGGTTCTTCGCGGTGGACTGCGGGGCCCTCACGGTGACGCTCCTCGAGAGCGAGCTGTTCGGGCACCTGAAGGGATCGTTCACCGGGGCCGTCAGCGACAAGCGCGGCATCTTCGAGAGCGCGAACCGCGGCACCGTGTTCCTGGACGAGATCTGCAACGTGGACGTGGAGGTGCAGGCCAAGCTCCTGCGGTTCATCCAGGAGCGCGAGTTCCTCCCCGTCGGCGCCACGCAGCCCAGGCACGTGGACGTGCGGCTCATCTTCGCGACGAACCGGGACCTCGAGAAGATGGTGCGCGACGGGACGTTCCGCGAGGACCTCTACTACCGGCTGCACGTCTTCCCGATCGCCCTCCCCCCCCTGCGCGAACGGCGCGAGGACATCCCGCTGCTCGCCTGCCACCTGCTGTCCAGGTCGCGCGAGCGGTGCGCCAAGCCCCAGGTCGCGCGATTGTCCGAGGACGCCCTCCGCCTGCTCGAGCAGTTCGACTGGCCGGGTAACGTCCGCCAGCTCGAGGCCTTCGTCGAACGCGCCGTCATCGCCTGCGACGGCGACGTCATCGAGCCGCGCCACCTGCCGCGCACCCTGTCGCGCCAGTCGCTGCCCGCCGATCTCGCCATCCCGTCGACCAACAAGGAGCTGCTGGCGCTGAAGAAGCGCCTGCGCGAGCAGGCCGTCGCCGACGTCGAGCGGGAGTTCGTCATCGAGGCCCTGCAGCGCAACGCCTGGAACGTGACGCGGGCGGCCGCGGAGGTGGGCATCCAGCGGCCGAACTTCCAGATGCTGATGCGGCGCCACGGCATCCGGGTCGGGTACGGCGTCGAGCGAGACGACGGGAGCCCGCTCGGCGGCGAGGACGGCGAATAAGGGCCCGCCAGGGCATCCCCGCTCCGCTCCAGGTGCATACATCCCTGCCTGGACCGCGTACCGGAGATATGCACCGAAAGAAAGCGCGGCGCATCTCGCGGCCCGAAATGTCTAGACGTATTTTTTAGGAATTCTGCGTTTTTCGGTCCGCCAGGCGTTCCAGGCAACCAGGCCGCCATTCGGTGGTGCGAGCGCTGGTGCATATCGTGAATATACTCACAACTGCCTGCCTGGCGTCGGCCTGCAAGCAGTTCTGCCGTCTAACCTGTTGTAACACAGTCACTTGTGCATACGCACGGCTGGAAAGCCGGTCCTGGCACGAATTGTGGTTGTCCCCTTGGCAGGAAGAAACCCAGGGGAAGAAGACATGATGACTCAGGCAAGGACGTTGCGGGTGCTGGTGGTGGACGACGAGCGCACCGTGTGCGCGGGGGTCGAGAAGATCCTGACGCGCAGGGGCCACGCCGTCGAACAGGCCCTGTCGGTGGACGAAGCGGTCGGGATCATGGCCCGCGAGCCCGCGTTCGACATCGTGCTCGCCGACCTGATGATGCCGGGGGCCAGCGGGATGGATCTGCTCCGGGTCGTCAAGCGGCGCTGGCCCGCCGTCCCGGTGCTCATCATGACCGGCTATGCGTCGATTGGATCGGCCATCGAGGCCACCCGGGCCGGGGCCGCCGGCTACCTGCCCAAGCCGTTCACGCCGGACGAGATCGAGTCGGCCATCGAACGCGTGAGCATCGTGATGAAGCCGGCTGCCGCGTCCAAGGCCGCGCCGAAGCCGGCCGCGAAGGCCCAGGCGGCGCCGGCGAGCGGGCCGCAGGCGAAGGCCGCCGACATCATCGACGTCGACATGCCGTTTGACGCGGCCGAAGTGGCCGCCTCCACCTCCAAGGCGTACGTTCACCAGCTGACGCGCTCGGACGTCGTCCTGGCCGCCGACTTCTGCCCGCTCGGCGACCGGACCTGCAAGCGCTACAAGACCAAGGGCCAGTGCGACCAGCCCGAGTGCCCGCTGGCGGTGGCCGAGCGGCGGAAGGCCGCGAAGGTCGTGGCGGTGGCGCCGGCGCACGACTTCATCGACGTGGACATGCCCTTCAGCTACGCCGAGGTCTCCGCGCTGACCTCCGAGGCCTACGCCGACGCCCTCGGGCGGAGCGACATGGCCACCGCGAGCCGCTGGAACCCCGAGAAGGCGGCGGGCCGCAAGGTGCTGGTCATCGACGACGAGCCCGTGGCGGCCAACGCCGTGCGCCGCACCCTCAACCGCCGCGGCTTCCGCGTGGACGAGGCCTTCACCGGCCACGAGGCCTTGAACCGCATCCTCAACGAGATGTACGACCTCGTGCTGCTCGACATGAAGATGCCCGACACGAACGGCCTGGAGCTGCTGCCGACCATCAAGAAGCACCGCCCCAAGCTGCCCGTCGTCATGGTCACCGGCTACGCGTCGATCGACACCGCCGTCGAGGCCATCCAGCGCGGCGCGAGCGACTACGTCTCGAAGCCCTTCACGCCCGAGGAGCTGTTCACCGCGGCGAGCCAGGCGATCAGGCGCGCGGCGGTCTAGAATCGTCTGCCCATGGGCAGGCTCGAATCGGGCGCCAGGCTGGGCCTGGTGGCGTGGGCCATGGTCGTCACCATGGCCCGCGCCGTCAGGTGCCCCAACGATTTCGCGGAGGCGCACTGGCTCGTCGACTACCGGTTCGGCTTCATCAGGCGCGGCCTCGCCGGCTCGCTCTACGCGCTGCCCGCCGAGGCCGGGCTCGTGCCCCAGTCGGCCGCGGCCATCGCCGTTCTCTCGTTCGCGATCTTCGGCGCGCTGCTGCTCCTGCTCCTCGCGGCCTCGCGGCGGATCCTTGAGGCAGACGCGAACCCCGCCCTGTCCTTCTCCGCGGCCGCCGTCTTCGCCACCTCGCCCTACGTCGTGATGGCCGGGCACTTCATGGGCTACCTGGATCACCCGGTCGTGCTCGTCGCCTTTGCCGCGGCCTGGCTTGCCGCTCGCGGGCGCGCGTGGCCGGCCGCGGCCCTAGCGGCCGTCGGCGTGCTGCTGCACGAGAGCTTCCTGCTCGTCGGGTTGCCGCTGGTCGTCGCAGCCGCTGCCCTCGCGCCGCTGACGTCCATGACCTGGCGCGCGCGCGTTCTCCCCCTGGCGCTGCCTGTCGGGGCTGCGCTGGCGCTGTTGCTCTCGGAGGCGCTGGTCCTGAACCCGTCCGTGCTGAGGCAGCAGCTCACGGCCCGCCTGGCTGCTTTTCCGTTCGTCGCCGGCGACATGCACGTCTTCGTGCCCGAGTGGCTGACGCTCGGATCGTGGGAGAACCTCCGGGGCCAGTCGCACGCCATCTGGCGCCGCCTGGGCGACCCCAACCTGCTGCGGCTGATGGCGCCGTCCGCGCTCTACCTGGCCGTCTACGCCGCGCGCTCGACGCGAGGCTCGCGGCGGCCGTTGCCAGCCGCTCTCGTCGCCTTCGCGACCGCGGCGCCGCTTCTGCTCCACCTCGTGGCCTGGGACACCGCCCGCATCTGGGCCTTCACCATCGTCGTGGCGTTCGCGTGCGCGTGGCTCGTTGCTTCTGCCGCAGGCGGCGATCGGGGCGTCGGCCGCACGGCCCGGCCGCGCACCGCGCGTCTGCTTGTCGCCGTGTCAGCCCTGATTGTCGTGGCCAACCTGCTAGGGCGTTCGCCGCTCATGGACGGCGAAGTCGAGCGCTTCTCGACTCCGCTGCGCTTGTTCCTGTACTCCCCGTTCATTGCCGGCGCGGCGCTGGCCATCGCAGACGGCCTGTGCGAGAGGCGTCCGTGACGTTAGCGTCCCCGGACGTGGTGGAAATTCGGTAGGCCGCTGAGCCTGGACAGGACAGGCGGCCAGCGGGCATCGTTCCGTGAGTTCTTTCTGGCGGAGGGACACACACGGAGGGAGATGCCGATGGCCACGCCTAGGATGAATCTGACAGCGTTCGTTGGCAAGCTGCTCGAGGAGCAGGAAGGGGATGTCCTTCGGGAGGGCATTCGGGTGCTGTCGCAGGCGTTGATGGAGAGCGAGGTGGCCGGCGTCATCGGCGCCGAGCCGTACGAGCGCACGGGGGACCGGGCGGCCTATTGAAACGGGCCGCGGACGCGGACGTGGGATACGCGCGTCGGCACGGGGGACCTCGCGATGCCAAAGGTGCGGCCCGGTACGTATTGCCCGTCGCTGTTGCAGCCCCCTCGCCGGACGGAGCAGGCGGTGCTGGGCGTGGTCCAGACAGCCTACGTGCACGGCGTCTCGACCCGGAAGGTCGATGACACGGTGAAGGCGTTGGGCTTAGACAGGATGTCGACGTCGGACGTGTCGCGGATCTGTGGCGCATGGGATCCGTTGGTCGACGCGTTTCGAACGCGCCCGATCACCGGCGAGCATCCGTACGTCTGGCTCGATGCGACGTCCCACAAGGTCCGCATCGACGGCCGCGTCGTGAGCCAGGCGACGGTGGTGGCGATTGGCGTCACGCGCGCGGGCGACCGCCAGATGCTCAGGATCGATGTCGGGGCCTCGGAGGACCGGAGCTTCTGGACGGCGTTCCTGCGCAGGCTGGTCACACGCGGCCTCCCTGGCGTCCGGCTCGTGACTGCCGATGCCCATGAAGGCCTCATGCAGGCGATCAAGACGGTGCTGGGCGGCGTCGCCTGGCAGCGCTGCCGCGTGCACGTCATGCGCACCCTCTTGGCGCGGTTTCCGCAGGGCCTGCGCGAGCCGGTGGCCGCGATCGTCCGGACGATCTTCGCCCAGCCCGATCACGCCAGCGCCACGGTTCAGCTGCACCAGGTGGCGCACGCCCTGCGGCCGCGCTTGCCGCAGACGGCGGCCTTGCTTGAGGAGGCCGCGGAAGACATCCTCGCGCATAAGCACGTCCTCGAGGAGCATCGGCGACCACTGCACAGTACCAATCCGCTGGAGCGCCTCCACACGGAGATCAAGCGGAGGTCGAACGTGATCGGGATCTTCCCCAACGTCCGCGCGGCGATTCGCCTGGTCGGGGCGATTCTGATCGAGCAGGACGACGAATGGGGCGTCGCCGAGCGGCGGTACTTCAGCGTGGAATCGATGAATCGGCTGCTCCACCCCGTCGAGGTGGCGACGGGCCACGAGCTCATGATGGCGATCGCGCAGTACACCACCGGAAGACGGCTGTGAACTCAGGAAGGACGCGATTCAATTTCCACCACTTGACGGGACACGACCCCAGCCGATCGGGCGGCAACGCACGCCTGACGTGTCTACTCGGGAGCCACCTGCCTAGGAATGACAGGCTTCGTCGAAGGACACGCTGCCTCTCGCGCCACGTCCGCCTTGACGCCCGGACCACCAATGACGCGCCCGCAGGCGCTCTGTCATCAACCCGCAGAGCGAGATCCGGACCGAGTACGCCGATTGGCCGCTCCAAGTCCCTGTCACGTACGGCAGCCATGCATGCCTACACCACGCGCCGTCGCCGGCGGATGACGGCGTCGCACTCAGGGGATTGCGCTGGACGCGACGCCGGGCACGACACGTCGAACTCGGTTACGTCCCATCCGAATCTGCAGTGAGGAGACTCCTCAAACGGTCCATGCTGCGCGGAAGCATGGGAACATCTCCTGCACGCGCTGCTCGCACCCCTTCCCATAGCTCCGAAATCGTTCGCCTCGGTTCGTAGTGCTCACCTGCGATCTGCTGAAACGCCCTATGAATCGCACCCTCGATGCGCCCAGCCACCTCGGTCGGCGTCAGTGTGCCCGGCTCACCATACAGCGGTCGCCCTTCCGCACGAGCCATCATGTTTATTAGGTCGGGACCGCGACCGGCACGGCTGCGGCTACCCTCAGTCCCTATTGCCTGAAACGTGGCCGGTTGTGCCTGCTCCCACCGCTCTTCGCGACTGCGAGGGTCGATCAGATTCGCCAGCCACTCAGCCCTGGCCGCCATGCTCAACGCAATGTTCACGCCGAGCCCAGGTTGGAAGAGGGCATTCGGATAAACGACGCTAAACGTCACGGCTTCGGAAGGTGAGATGCACCACGCACCCCGGAACTCGGTCAGCATCTGTGGCAGAGCCTCGACTGAGTTGAGAACGTTGGCCAACTTCTGCATTTCCTGCTCGCTAGCCTTGTCGGGGAGTCTCAGCGTCACGTGGAGACAGTTCCCGATCCGTGGATGCTCGAAGGCAGGGTTCAGCTCCACCAGGCTACTGAAGTCACCCCAAGGAAGTTCGAATGCGATGCCATTAGCGTCACCCATCGCCATCAGACTCCTGGGCTTGATCAGGGCCAACGCGTCCAACATTTCCTGTCCGACCCATTGTGACGGCTGCTGTCCAGAAGGCACGACAAGTTGCTCAATGACATTCAAGGTGTCGTCGTAGTCGGTGCGAATCCCTGACGTCGGGTGAGCGGTCACTATCGCGCTACCGCCCAGCACCTCTGACAAGAGTCGTGCCCTGATCTCGGCGTCAGTGGCCTGAATCGCGGCAATCACGGCGAAGATTCTCGGCACGAAGGCGAGCACCTGCTCGTGGACGTTTGCTGCAGTGACGTAGCTGAGCGTGCCCTTGGCGTCCAGGACCAAGGCGCTCAATCCGCCGCCGTACTCGCCGTTCAGCGCGGCGATCAGCCCAAAAACACGCGGCTCAAGAGGAATCCCCTCCACCATCGGCGTCGAAGCGGTCAGTCTACAGACCTGAAGGCCGTGGGACTCCACGGGGAGAGTCACGGACACCGTCTGGGCGAAGTCCTTCGGCCACCAAGAGAAGCTACGCTCCGAGCGAACGCTCCACTCCGCGTCAATCATCATCAACGCGTAGACCTGTTCGAGCGCGCGCAGACCCAGGTCAGAAGTGTCGTTCATGGATCCTCTCCTAGGTATTCTTCTCCACATCTTCCGACAATCGGCGGTGGTGTCTGTGGCGTCTGTCGCGTGAAGGAGTGGCGGCCGCCAACACAACCTTCGCGGGAGTCTCCTACGGGTCCATTGGCGCCGTGGGATTGCCCGGAGCCTCGCCACATGAGTCACTCAGGCTCGCCTCTGAGGAGATGCTTGAGCACGCGCCGCAGACGGCCCCATGCGCCCTTTCTCTGACCGATTCGCCTGAGGAGCGCCACCGCCATCGCCCTCTCCATGCCCATCAGATCGCTCTCCTGCGACGGTATTAGGTCGGCAGGCACGCAATCCAGAGTGAGCTGCGCGTCCGTCGCGAACCGGGCGAGCCGCTCGGCGGCCGACAAGCGAGCGAGGGCTGCGAGCAGCTCCGCGCGGTCGATGTTCCTCCGACGCGATTCGGACTGACGGGCGGCGTGCGCGATTGCCCTCTTCTCTCGCTTGGCGAGCCTCCGGGCCGCGACGGCCTGCGGACTTTCGTAGGCCCTTCGCCGCTCGGCCATCTCGGCAGCCGCGTGCATCTCTGCCCACACGTCACCAGCCGGGCTGCCGGATAGCTCGGTACCCAGAGCCATCCATACGCCGTGCAGGATTAGCGGAGGATCCAGATCGATGATGATCGTTCGGAGCGCTTCGGAGCCGCTCCACGTCGGCGGAAGTGCACGCAGGCCGGCAACGAGGGTTCGAACGAGCACTTCACGGTCCGCGGCGGAGAGTCCCACGAGAAACTCGAGCGCGGGGCTAGCGAGCTGGATCGCAACTCCCGCCTGACGAGCTGCAGCGGCCCAGTAGGAGCGTCTAAACTCCAAGCACCCGCATGTCGTGCAGTACGGCCGCATACACCATCCAGCGTCTTGAGCGCGGACTAGTACGGCCTCCAACCAACCACCGGAACACCGACTTGTCACAGCTCGTCTACCTCGCTGGATCTCTAGGCCCACGGCTTCGGCCGCGACGGGCCAATGATCGCACCTACCGCCGTCAGCTGCAAGCGGATGTCAGGGAACCATGTGTCTGGTCTGCTACCAGCGAAGTGCGTCCTACACGGCACCCTTCGGCGTAAGTCGGGTCGTGTCCCGTCAAGTGGTGGAAAACGGATCGCGTTCTTCCCTGAGTTCGTGACCCCGCCGGCATGGACGCTGCCGGAGCTGAGGACGTGAAGAACGACGCCCTCAAGCTCCTTGGACAACGAAGAGCACGTTTTCCACAGCGACCACGCCGCTCCTCCTCCTAGGCAATGGCCATCAGCAGCTCCTGATCGCTCGCCAGGGCGAGCGGCGTACGCAGCCGAGCCATCGACTCGACGCTGAAGTACCGACGCTCAGCCACGGCCCACTCATCGTCCTGCTCGAGCAGCACGGCCCCCACCAGGCGGATCGTCGCGCGGATGTGTGGGAAGATGCCGACCACCTTCGATCGCCGCTTGATCTCCTTGTTCAGCCGCTCCAGCGGATTCGTGCTGTGGAGCTGCTGCCGATGCTCGACCGGGAAGTGCTTGTAGGCGAGGATGTCCTCGGCCGCGTCCTCCAGCAGCGCCGCCGCTTGGGGCAGCCGCACCCGCAGCCCGTCGGCCACCTTCCGACGCTGCGCCAGCGCACTGGCGTGATCGGGCGGCGCAAAGATGGTCCGGACGATCGCCGCGATCGGCTCCCGGGCGGCGTGCGGCACGGTCGCCAGCAGGTTGCGCATGACGTGGACGCGGCAGCGCGGCCAGGCGGCGCCGGTCAGCACCGTGCTGATGGCGTGCTTCAGCCCCTCGTGCGCATCCGAGATCACCAGCCGCACCCCGGTCAGGCCCCGCTTGACCACACTGCGCAAGAAAGCCGTCCAGAAGCTGCCATCCTCCGAGGGGCCGACATCCACCCCCAGCACCTGGCGCTCGCCCTCCTGGCTCACGCCGATCGCCACCACCGTGGCCTGGCTGACCACGCGGCCATCGACCCGGACCTTGTGGTAGGTCGCGTCCAGCCACAAATACGGATGCTCGCCGGTGATCGGCCGCGTGCGGAAGGCCTCGACGACCGGGTCGAGCTCGCCGCAGATCCGCGACACCTCGGACTTCGAGATGCCATCCAGGCCCAGCGCCTTCAACAAGTCATCCACCTGCCGCGTCGACACGCCGTGGACGTAGGCTTCCTGCACCACGGTCAGCAGGGCCTGTTCCGCGCGCCGGCGAGGATGCAGCAACGACGGGAAGTCGCTGCCCGGACGGACCTTCGGGATCGCCAAGTCGATCGTCCCCAGCCGCGTGTCCCACGTCCGCGTGCGCGTGCCGTTCCGGTAGCCGGTCCGGTCCTCGGTCCGCTCGTGCCGTTCGGCGCCCACCAGAGCCGTGACCTCGGCGTCCATCAGTGCCTGGGCGAGTACCCGGACCCCTTCGCGCAAGATGTCCCCATCCTGCTCTTCGAGGAGCTTGCCAACGAACGTCGAGAAGTCCATGCTGGGCTTGGCCATCGTCGCATCACCTCCGTGTCGTCTTGTCCTGCCAGACAGAACTCACGGAACGATGCGCGATGGCCGCTTGCTTGTCCAGCCTCAGCGGCTTACCGAATTTCCACCACGTGCTGGGACTCTAACCAACACTCGTGTTGGTATGCCAAAGGGTTGCGTGGGAATCCCGGTCAGACGACAAACGCGCTAATTGACGCAATGACACGCAATAACGGGAGATTTGGGGCTGTTTTGTGATGCCTGGGGAGGGGGGTGGTGGAGGCGGCGGGAGTCGAACCCGCGTCCGAAAGCGCGTCGCCGGAGGACTCTACATGCGTGTCCGCTCTTGTAGGTTCGCGCCCGGCGTGAGAGAGCGGCGAGAAACCGCCGGACGCTAGCTCCGAGATCGATTCGCCGCCGCGCGTCGGAACCGCGCGCACCAGCTAGCCTGCGAAGATGACATCCAGCCCGGCCGTGCAGGCCCGAACCAGGTGGACGTCGCGGTTAGTTAAGCCGCGAGAGCGAGCTGCGTGTCCGCAGTTAGGTTTGTTCCCGCCGGTTTAACGAGTCAGCAGGAGCTCGGCACGCATCCTCCGATCCAGCACCTCCGTCGAATCCAGAATCGCCCCCACGTCGAAACAAAGGCCAGCCGGCGGACAGCCGGCTGACCGGCTCGCACCTCGTTATTGTACGAGCCCTTCGCCCGGCGGTCAAAGCCGCCTGGCCGCGGCGGCGCTCGGTGGCCAGACACGGCTTGCATCCACCGCCATTCCGCCTCCCGCCCGCCCGCGGCTCCGTGTGGCATAATGCCGCCAGCCGAAGATCCCACCGCGCGAGGCGACAGGCATGACACTCGAGGAGCAGATCAAGCACGCGATCGAGGCGGCCGCGGCCCAGCTGGCGGGCCAGTTCCAGGAGCGCCTCCAGGCGCTCGCCTCGGATGTCGGGCGGTCGGCAGCAGCCGAGCACGCGCGGGCCGTGGACGAAGCCGTTGCCGCGGTGCGCGCCCGCCTCGACCAGGAACGCGAAACCGCCCTCGCAGCCCTTCGCGCGGAGACGACAGAGCAGCGGGAACTCGCCGTCTCGATGGCGCGCGAGGAAGCCGCCGAACAGCGCGACGCCGCCGTCGCGGCCGCGCGGGCCGAGGTCGCGAACGAACACGCGGCCGCGCTTGCCGCGCTGAAAGCGGAAGCGGATGCGCAGGCGGCGGCGTCGCTGGAAGCGCTCACGTCGGAGCTCTCGGGGCAGCGTGCGGCCGAACTGGCGGCGCTCAGGTCTCAGCTGACGCTGGAGCACGAGGCGACGATCGCGGACCTGCGTGCGGAACTAGCGGGGCGGCATGACGCGGCCCTGGCTGCGCTTCGCGCGGAACTGGCGGGCCAGCACGATTCGGCGCTCGCGGCCGCGCGGGCCGAGGCAGCCGAGCAGCGCGACCTGGCGGTGTCGATGGCGCGGACCGACGCCGCCGAGCAGCGCGACGCGGCCCTGGCGGAGGCGCGCGTGGAGTTCTCGCGCGAGCGGGACGCGGCACTCGCGGCGCTGAGAGCCGACCTCGCCGCCCAGCACGAGTCGGCCCTGGCGTCGGTCCGGCGCGAACTCGCGGGCCAGCACGATACGGCGCTCGCCGCCGCGCTGGCCACGGCCATCGCCTCGGCGCGCGCGGAGCTCGTGTCGGGCCACGAGTCGGAACTGGCGGCGATCCGCGCGGAGGCTGCCGGCGAACGCGAGCGCCTCGAGGCGGCGGCCGCCGCCGAGAATGAGCGTCTGCGCGGGCAGCACGAGGCCGCGATAACGGCGCTGCGAACCGAGGCCGACGCGGAGATCGCCCGGGCGCGGTCGGAGGCCGAAGCCGCCCTGGCGGCCGCCCAGGCGGACGCGGACCGGCGGCTCGCCGCCGCTCAGGCCGAGGCGGAGGCAAGCCTGATCCGCACGATCGAGGCCGCGAAGGCGGAGGTCGCCCTCGAGGCCGGCCGGGCCGCCGAGGACGCGAGGGCTTCCGAGCGGGCGGCCGAACGGGCGGCCACCGAGCGCATCGCCGACGGCGTGCGCCGGCTCGACGCTTCCCGGTCGCTCACCGAGATCTTCGACGTCCTCGTGGACGCCGCGTCCCGTGAGGCGCCCCGCGCCGCGGTGTTCGTGGTCAAGGGGCACACGCTGACGGGGTGGCGCGCCGCCGGCTTCACTCGAGACGAGGATCCCCGCGAGACGGAGCTGCCGCGCGACCAGGCCGGCCTCCTCACGGCGGCCCTGCGATCCGGCGCGGCGGCGAACACGGCAGACGCGATTGCGGCGGAGGCCGGGGCGTCGCCCTTCGGGGCCCTGCCCGCCGCCAGCGTGGGCCTGGCTGTCCCGCTGCTCGTCGGCGGCGACGCGGTGGCGGTTCTGTACGCCGACGACGTCTCGTCCCGGGAGCGGCACACGCCGAGCGCCTGGCCCGAGAGCGTCGAGCTGCTCGCGCGGCATGCGGCGCGCTGCCTCGAAGTCCTCACGGTCTCTCGCGTGACGCAGGCGGTGTCGATTCCCGCCCCGTCCCGCCCGACGCCGGCTCCCCGGCGCCACACGCCGCAGGCCCGGGTCTTCCAGGCCGGCCACGACGATGACGACGACGCGGCGCGGCGCTACGCCAGGCTCCTCGTGTCCGAGATCAAGCTGTACCATGAGTCCGCGGTGACCGCCGGCCGGCGGGACCGGAACCTCCGCGAGCGGCTGCGCACGGAGATCGACCGCGCCCGCCGCTTGTACGACGAGCGCGTCCCCGCTCCGATCCTGGCGCGCACGGACTTCTTCGAGCAGGAACTCGTGCGCACCCTAGCAAACGGCGACGAGTCGCTGCTGGGTCCGGTGTGAACCCGCGGGGGACTGCCCGCGCACGGCGGCGCCTCCTTCTCGGCCTCGCACTCGCCCTTGCCGCCGCGGCGTCAGCGCCGGCTGCGCGTCCGGAGCCAGCCGGGCAGGACGCGGCGCTCGCCGGAAAGCCTCGGCCGACCGAGCACCCGCCGCTTCCGGCGAGCGCGCAGGACTACTGGCTGGTGCCGCCACCAGGCTGGGCGCCCGCGCCGCCGGATGCGGTTGAAGCGGCCCGGGCCCTGGCCCGCGCGGCGGCGTACATCGCCGAGGAAAAGCCCGCCCAGGCGCTGCCGTTCATCCGCCGGACCGCGCTGGCAGCGACGCCGCTTGCGCCTTATGCGGTGTACCTCAAGGGCATGGCGGAGCTGGGCCTGGAACGCTACGAGCAAGCACGGCGCACGTTCGAGTCGCTGCGCGCCTCGCCCCATCCGGGCTTTCTGACCGAGGCGGTCGCCCTGCAGCTTGCCGAAGTCAACTCGACTCTCGGCAGCCACGCGGCGGCGGCGGCGCTCTACGACGAGGTGCTCGCCGGGACGCCCGCGGCGGCCGACGACGTGCTGCTCCGCCTCGCGCGCGCCGCCTCGCGCGCTGGCGACCGCGCGCGCGCGCTGACTGCGTACGAGTCGCTCTACTACGACTGGCCGGCCAGCGAGGCGGCCGACGCGGCGGGCGAGGAGCTGCCGGCCGGCGAGATGGCCCCGCTGGAAGCGGGGAGCCCGCGCCTGGCCCGTGAGCTGGCGCGCGGCGAGCGCCTCTTCGAGATGCGGCGGTACGGGCCCGCGCGCGAGGCCTTCGAGCGCCTCGCGGGGCTCGCCTCAGGCGACGCGGCCGAGCTGGTGGCATTGCGTCTCGCCGAATGCGACTACTTCCTGCGGCGGTACCAGCGCGTCCGCGAAGACCTCAAACCGTGGCTGACCTCGGCTTCGCGGCGCGACGAGGCCCGCTACTTCGACCTGATGGCCGCCAGGGCCGCCGGCAAGCGCGCGGACTTCATCGCGCTGACGCGGGCCCTCGTGACCGATTTCCCGGCGAGCGCGTGGGCCGAGGACGCCCTGAACGCCCTCGCCTCCACCTACGCCGCGGCCGACGAGGACGAGAACGCTGACGCGGTCTACCGCGAGATCGCGTCGCGCTTCCCGTCGGGCCGGTACACGGCGCGGGCCCAGTGGAAGATGGGATGGCGGGCCTACCGGCAGCGCCGGTTCGCAGAGGCCGCGAACGTGTTCGAGGCCGCCGCCGTCGCGTTCCCGCGGTCCGACTTCCGTCCCTCGTGGCTCTACTGGGCGGCCAAGGCGCGGAGCCGGCTCGACGGCCGCCCCGGCGCGGACGACGCCTTCAGGCTGGTGGTCGCAGACTACGGCAGCTCGTACTACGGCCGACTTGCGGCCGAGGCCCTGGCGGCCCGGCCGTCAGCGCCCGCCGCGGCCGGGCGCGCCGCGCCGGCTCGAGCGGCGGGCGAGGCGCCGGCAGGCGGCGCCGCCCCGCCAACCGCCAATCTCATCCGCTGGCTCGTCTCCGTCGGGATGTACTACGAGGCCCTCGACGAGGTGCGCTACGCCGAGCGGGCGTGGGGCGCATCGCCCCTGCTCGCCGCCACTCGCGCCTGGCTGCTCAACCGCACGGGCGTGCTCAGGCCGGCCATCAACCTGATGAGGCGAACCTACCCCCAGTTCCTCACGGCCGGCGGCGACGCGATGCCGCGGGAAATCCTCGAGATCATCTATCCCCTCGACCACTGGGCGCTCCTGCGCCGGTACGCGGGCCTGCACAAGCTCGATCCGTACCTCGTGGCCGCGCTCGTCGCCCAGGAGTCCACCTTCGAGCGCGACATCGTATCGCCGGCGAAGGCGATTGGGCTCATGCAAGTCCTGCCGACGACCGGGCGCCAATGGGCAGCGCGGCTGGGCATCCGGGGGTTCTCGCGGCAGAAACTGACCGTGCCGGAGGTGAACGTCCGCATTGGCACGGCATACCTGGCGAGCCTCGTCGCGCGGTTCGGCAGCGAACACCTGGCGCTGGCCGCCTACAACGCAGGCGAGAGCCGCGTAGCGCGGTGGCTGCGCGAACGCCCCGGCCTCCCGCAGGACGAGTTCATCGACGACATCCCGTTCCCGGAGACCCAGAACTACGTGCGCCGCATCCTGGGCACGGCCGTGGACTACCGGAAGCTGTACGCCGCACGCGAACCCGGTTCCGTGCCCGCGGCTTCGGCCACGCGAAAGCCCGCCTCCCTCAAGAAGCGTTGAGGCGGTAGACCCGGACCCCTCCTTCGGACGCAACGAGGCCGAGCCACGGCGCGGCCGCCAGCGCGGCGAGCAGGGCCGGCGCCCGGGAGCCGTACGCGTCGGCGTGCACGACCACGTGCGTGACGCCGAGCGAAAGGAGGCGCGCCCGAGACGTCTCATCTGGAAAGGCGCGCAGGGCCTCGGCCGTATCCGCGTAGCTCCGGGGCACGAAGCCGCTGTAGCCGTTCACGAGCGGCTTCCAGTAGGCGGTGGAACTGAGCACGTAGGGCGCGTTCCGCGCGATCGTCGCGGGCGTGGCGAACGGGAACTCGGCGACCGCGCGGACCGACGGATCGCGCAGCGACTGGTAGATCCGCGGGATCCCGGCGAACGGCCTGAAGGCGATCGGGGCCCGCAGGGCCTCGGCGTTGACCAGCAGGAGGAGGGCCGCCGCGATCGCCGGCCACCACCGGCGGCTGCGGGCCCGCGCGCCGATGGCCGCCACGCCAAACCCCGCGAGGACGGCGACGGCCACCAGCGCCAGGAACCCGAAGCGGGCCGCGCCGCGAACCCCCTGCAGCAGCGGCAGCCAGCGGTGCAGCGCCGCGTAGCCGGGCAGCGCGGGCCCGAACGACAAGGCCGCGCCGGCGAGGCCGATGGCCGCCGCCATCCGCACCCTCCCATCTCGCCAGCCGGGTGCCGCGACAAGGCCGACACCGGCCAGGAGGACCGCCGTGACGCCCGGGAACAGCGCCGTCGATCCCTCGAAGAACCGGTGGCTCCACCAGGCGTAGTGGAACCGGCCCGCCGTCGAGACGTAGTCCCGCCATGTCGAGGAATAGCGCGCCACCTCGTCCAGTGTCCGGACGAGCCCCTGTTCGCGCCGGGCGGCGGCGTAGGGCAGGAGGAACGGCGCGACGAGCGCCGCGCCGACGGCGGCCGCGAGGGCGAACAGCAGCAGGACCCGGCGAGGAGCGGGCCGCGCGACCTCGCCGACGCGAGCGGCCAGGATGGCCGCCCCGGCGACGACCGTCGCCGCCATCAGGTAGTTCGACGTCAGCGACTGGAGAGCCGCCGCGAGGCCGAGCAGGATGGCGTCGCGCGTCCTGCGGCGCACCAGCAGACGGTCCGCCGCGAGCAGCACGACGGGCAGGAACTCCACGTGAAGCGCCTGCAGGTGGGGGAGCCTCGTCAGGGTGTGCGCGTTGAAGGCGGCCAGGCATCCCGCCACCGCGCCGGCGGCGTGGCTGCCCGTCCATCGGCGGACCACGAGCCACATGGCCCACGCGGAAAGCGCCAGGCCCGCCAGGACGAGCAGGTTGTACGCGAGGACGGGGGAGCCGCCGAGTGCGAAGACCGGCAGGGCCATGAGGCCCTGGACGGTCATGTGCTCGGAGAAGGCGAGCGACCGCGGCTCGGGATGGAAGATGTTCGCGTCGAAGAGCCTGAGCGGCGCCCGCGGCGCCTGGTGCGCCACCCAGGCCACGATCCACTCGTTCAGCTGCGTGTCCGCGTTGTCGTGGCGCGACAGCCCGCCGGGATTCGCGGCCAGCGGCCAGGTGTGCAGCGCCGCCAGCGCGAGGCAGGCGGCTAGTGCGCCGGCGGCCAGGCGACGATCTGGAACAGCCACACCTGATCCTCGATCCGGATGGGCCGCAGGTACTCCCGGAACTGCTCGATCCGCTGCTTCACCACCGCGGCCTGCCGATGGTCGTAGAGATTGAAGTGAAAGACGGCGTAGCGCGCCCGCAGGGGCTTGAGGATCTTGAACGACTCCTCGTTGGGGAACGAGCTGAGCGGCACGACCATCTGGCGCCACTCGGGCGGGATGTAGTCGCTGTATCCGTTGATGAGCGGCTTCCAGTGCGCCGTCGAGTACAGCATGTACTCGCAGTGCCGCGAGAAGTCCATGCGCTCGTAGAAGAACGGGAACTCGACGACGGGCCCGCCCGGCCACTTGCGCAGCGAGTCGTAGACCGGCGACACCGGCCGCGCGTCCACGAGGAACATGGGCGCCACGCACACGTCGGCCATCGTCAGGGCGACGAGCGCGGTGGAGAGGAGCGCGGCCCGCCGGGAGCGCGCCAGCAGGGCGGAGACGGCGAACCCGGCGAGCACGGCAAGGGCCAGCACGACGAGCAGGCCGAGGCGCGACGGCGCGCGAAGCCAGGCGAAGACCGGCACCACGCGGTAGAGCCAGGCGTAGAGGCCCGCGTCGGGGCCGAACGAAGCCCAGAAGGCGATGACGGCGACGCTGGCGTAGAACCAGATGTGCGCGCCGGCTGCCGCAGCGGCCCGCGCGGCGCGCCGACGGGCGGCAAGTCCCGCCACGCCCAGGACCGTGACGACCATCCCCGGAAAGAGGACCTCGCCCCAGGTGCCGAGGTACGGCAGCAGCCAGCGGTGGGCCCGGGCGCCAGAAGCCAGGTACGAACGCCAGAGCGCGGACCACCGCCGCGAGTCGTCGAGGGACCGGACGAACCCGGCTTCCTTCTGCAGCTCGATGTACGGCAGGAAGAACGGCAGCACGATCGCGACCGACACGCCTGCCGCGGCCGCAAGACCGGCCCAGTAGCGCCAGTTCCGCCAGAGGCCCCGGGAGATCCCGTAGAAGAGCGCGCCGAAGGCGACGAGCAGGCCCGCGAAGATCCCGTAGTAGCCGCACGACAGGGCCTGGGCTGCCAGCGTCAGCGCCAGGACGAGCGCCCGCCCGGCCGTCTGCCGATCCGCGAACCGGTGGAACGCCAGCAGCGCATAGGGGATGCCGGCGTGCATGAGCAACTGAATGTGCGGGATGTGCGAGAAGATGTACGGGCAGAACGTGTAGGCGACGGCTGCCACCGCCGCGCCGCCGCGGTGCCGGGTGAGGAACCTGACCAGGCTGTACGTCCCCGTCAGCGCCAGGACGAACGCGAGGAGCACGACGGCGTTGTGCGCGACGTAGGCGTTGCCGCCGCTGGCCCAGTAGAACGGAATCGCCAGGACGCCGGCGCCGAGGTTGGCCTCGGAGTACGCCAGGGTGCCCCGGCGCGGATAGAAGATGTTGGCGTCGTAGAGGCCCCGGGGGGCCACCACCAGCGTGCGCGCCACCCAGGCGACGTTCCAGACGCTGAACGCGCCGTCGCCCGAATCGACCCGGCCCGCCGAGCCGGCCCTTGGGGCGAGCGGCCAGGTCATGACCGCGGTGATCGCGGCCGCCGCGAGGATGACGCAGCCGGCCTCGCGCGCACGGGAACGCATGGGGCCGTATGGTAGCATGGCGGCCCATGCGCTCAGCTCGACTGGCGCCGGCTGCCGCGCTCGCCGCGGCGTGCTCCGGCGCGGCCGCGTGGGCCTGTTGCGGCACGCTCGCCCTCACCGAGGAAGGCGCGCGCGCGGCTCGCGTCGGGCTTCTCCCGCCGTGGTGGTGGCTCATCGCGCTCGCGGCCGGCGCCGTCGCGCTGGCGTGGCTCGGACGGCTTCCGTCCGATCGGGCGCGGCCGCTGTTCTTCAGCCTCGTCCTGGTCATTCCGTGGCTGCCCGTCCGGCTCCCTCCCGCCGCGCTGGCGTGGACGGGTCCTGCCTCGTGGCTGGTGTGGGCGGCGATCGGCGGTGCGATGTGCGCGGGAGGGGGCCAGAGTGCGGGCCGGCGTGCGTGGCGCGTTCCAGGATTCGACGACCCCGCGCGCGCGCCCTGGATCGCTTTCGTGTGCGCCGCGATCGTCTATGGCGCGGCCGCGCACCGCCTGGCGCCGCTCGTCCCCGGCGGCGACGAGCCGCACTACCTCGTGATCGCGCAGAGCCTGTGGCGCGACGGCGACCTGAAGATCGAGAACAACCACCAGCGGGGCGACTACCTCGAGTACTTCGGCGGCTCGCTCAGGCCGGACTATCTCAAGCGGGGCAAGAACGGCCAGATCTACTCGATCCACCTTCCGGGCGTGCCGGCCCTGGTTGCGCCGGCCCTGGCAGCGGGCGGGCACCGTCTCGTCATGGCGCTTCTCGTCCTGGTTTCCGCGGGCGCGACGGCGGCGGCGTGGCGGGCGGCATGCCTGGTGACCGGCAGCGTCGCGGCGGCCTGGTTCGGATGGGCGGCTGCCGCGCTCACGGCGCCCTTCCTGCTCCTGTCGTTCACCGTGTATCCGGACGGTCCTGGCGCCGCCGCCGTCATGCTGGCGTTCGCTGCGCTCGTCGGGCTCGACGTCCGGGCGGGACGGCCGGCGACGTGGTGGCTCGCGCTCGGCGCCCTCCCGGCGGCGCTCCCGTGGTTCCACCCGAGGTTTGCCGTGCTCGCGGGAACGCTCGGGCTCGTCTTCGTCGCGCGTGCTCTCGGGGAACGGAACCGCGCGGCGGCCGTCGGCGCGTTCGCCGTCGTGCCGGCCGCGAGCGCGCTGGGCTGGTTCGCCTACTACTACGCCATCTATGGGCAGTTGAGTCCGGCGGCGGCGTACGGCCACTACACGCAGATGACGCTCGGCCGGGTCCCGGTTGGTGTTCTCGGCCTGCTTGCCGACCAGCAGTTCGGGCTGCTCGCGACCGCGCCGGTGTTCAGCGTCGCGATTGCGGGCCTGGCCGCGCTCGCCCGGCTGCGCCGGCGGCTCGCCCTCGAGTGGCTCCTCGTCGTCGCGCCGTACGTGCTGGTCACGGCCGCCTACCACATGTGGTGGGGGGGGCTTGCGTCGCCGGCGCGGTTTGCAGGCGCGACGCTCCTGCTGTTCAGCCTGCCGGCGGCGGCCGCGTGGAACGCGGCCCGGCACAGCGCCAGCCGGCAGACGGCCGCCATCGCGCTGTCGGTCAGCATGGCCCTGACGGCGCTGATCGTCTGCGCCGAGCGCGGCGCGTTCGCGTTCAACCTGCGCGACACCGCCGCGCCCTGGCTGCGGTGGCTGAGCCAGGCTGCGGATGCCGCCCGCGGCGCGCCGAGCCTGTTCCGCGGAACGCCGTGGCTGGCCTTCGCCGAGGCGGGCGTCTGGGCCGTCGCGCTCGGGGCGGCCTGGTTCGCCGCCCGACTCGCGGAGCGCACGTGGCGCCTGCGGCCAGGCTCCGCGGCGCTCACGCTGCTTGGCGCGTTTGCACTTGCCGGCGGCCTGTCGCTCACGGCGGCCTGGCGCCTCGAAGGCGTCGCCGGGCTGGCTGCGGCAGCCGGGCAGATGCGGGCGCTGGAACACGCCGCCGCCGGGAAGTCCGGATGCGGCGTCAGCCTCGACCCGCTGGTCTTCAGCAGTCCCGAGGCTGCTCTGGGCCGTCTGAGGCTGGGCGAGGCGCGCGGCGGGCTTCCGCCTGGCGCGCTGCTGCAGCTGCCCGGGCTTCCGGCTGGGAGATACCGGATGTGGATCGAGCGGCCCGCGGGTTCGGCGGCGGCCGACGCGGGGCTCTTCGTCGGACCGCGAGCGGGGCCTCCGGTCTGCGCGTGGCGGATCGAGGAAGCACCCGCCGGGGCGGTGAGCCGCGAGTTCGAATTGCCTGTTGGCGTGTCGTCGCTTGCCCTCCACTGGATCGGGGAGCCGCAGGCCCCCGTGCGGGCCGCATGGCTGCAGCCGGCGGGCCGCGCGGGCGGGGACCGGCTGCCGCGCGAGATGAGGGCGTCAGCCGCGGCCCGCTACGGCCGGGCTGCGGTGTTCGCGATCGGCCGCGCCTTCCTCGAGCCGGAGGGCCTGTGGACCGGGGGAGACGCCACGGCCGAACTGGTGGTGCAGTCAGCGTCTGGAGAGGATCATTCGGACTTCACGATGGCAGCGGGGCCCGTCGACACCTCGGTGGAAGTGACGGCCGGGCCGTTTGCCTGGAGGGGGACGCTCGCGCCGGGCGAGCGACGCGGGCTGCGGCTGCCGACTGGCGCCGGGGGCGCGGTCCTCGTGCGCATCCGCACGACGCCGGGCTTTCGCCCCGCCTCGCACGATCCCTCGAGCGGCGACGTCCGCCTGCTCGGGGTTCGCCTCGAACCGCCCGCGCAGCCGTGACGCGCTTCCGGCGACGGGATGAGGCGGCGGCCTCTTCGCCGGCGAGGCGGCGACTGCCGCCGCGCTCGAGAGGCCCGCGGGGGCTCGCGTGCCTCAGAAGCGGACGACGCCGCCGAAGTACAGCCCGCTCAGCTTGGCGTCGCCACGGTCCTGCCTGGCGAGATAGCCGATGTCGAGCGACCGGTAGCCGATCTGGGCGCCGAAGTTCCTCGTGAAGTTCAGCGTTCCGTACACGTCCCAGTCGTAGTAGTGGCCGCGGTAGTCCTCGTCGATGCTCTCGGGGATCTTGAACCCGGTGAATTCGCCGGTGACGGAGCCGTACCGCGTGATGTGAACGCGGGCGATCGCGCCGAGGGCGGGGATGGGCGCGCGCGCCCGCGCGTACTCGGTCCCGGCCGGGCTCGTGAGCGTGAAGCTCGCATCGGTGTACTTCGCCTCGACGACGAAGCCGAGGAAGCCCTGCGTCCGGGAGATGATGTCGAGCTCGTAGCCGACCCGGTAGGTCTTCCACTCCAGACTCGAGTCCACGCTGGTGTTGGCCGGGTACCTGATGCCGTTGAAGATGATGTCCGCCTTCAGGTTCGTGGTGCCCTTGTAGGCGAGGGGCAGGTAGTGGAAGCGGAGCTTGTTCCGCTTGCTCGCCCGGAGCGTGAGGCGAAGCTCGGTCTTGCGCTCCTGCGGGATGTCCAGGTCGGCGCGGACGTCGATGTCGGTGCCCTTGATGCCGAGCGACTCGCTCGACACGGTGAACTCGGGGACCGGGTTCCACGTGTTGGCGGCGAACTCGATGCGGTACCAGCCGCCGAAGGGCCCGGCATCGGGGCCGGCGGCTCGCGCCGGGATGGGCCTGTATTGGGCCTCGGCCGGAGCGGACACGGCGAGAACGGCCAAGGCAGCGGTCAGCAGGGCGCGGGCGGCGGGTACTCGGGTCATGGACGGCGCTCCTCGGCGACACCACGGGCGTCGCGCATGACCCTCTTATCGGTGCGACGGGTGTGCGCGACTGCCCCGCGCTGCACGCAAGTGCACGGTACGGCACGGAAACGGCCGGCCCGCGGGCGCGCTGGCCGGAGCGGTGACGGCTCCGGTATGCTGAAGGCCTCGTGAGGCCTTCCCCGACCCGGCGGCTCGCAACCTACCTCCTCCGCTACACGCGCGGGTTCGTGCTCGGCCTGGCCTGCACCGGCCTGTCCACCGCGTTCGGCCTCGCGACGCCGTGGGTGCTGAAGCTGGCGGTCGACGACCTGGCGGCGAGCGCGACGGGCGCGAAATTCCGGACCTACGCCCTGCTCGTCCTCGGGCTTGCGCTGGCTGGCGGCGCGTTCCGCTTCCTGATGCGCCGCATCATCGTCGGCGTCTCGCGGCGCCTCGAGTTCGACCTCCGCAACGACCTCTTCGCCCGGCTGCTGACGCTCCCCCCCGCGTACTACCACGCGCACCGCACCGGCGACCTCATGTCGCGGGCGACCAACGACCTGAACGCCGTGCGCATGATGGCGGGCCCGGCCATCATGTACATCACCGAGACGGCAATCGTCTTCGCCGTGGCGATCGTGCTGATGGCGGGGCTCGACGCGCGGCTGACGGCGGTCGCGCTCATCCCGCTTCCGTTCGTCTCCATCGCGGCGCGGCGCTTCGGCGCGGCCATCCACCGGCGGTTCGAGGGGATCCAGGCGCAGTTGTCCGCGCTGAGCGCCGTGGTGCAGGAGGCGCTGTCGGGCGTCCGCGTCGTCAGGGCCTACCGACAGGAGGAGGCCGAATTCGCGCGGTTCGCCGACGCGAACACGGAGTACGTGCGGCGCAATCTGGGATTGATCCGGGTCCAGAGCGCGTTCTTTCCCGGCCTCGGCCTGCTCCTCGGCCTGGGCGGGCTGCTCGTGCTCTGGCTCGGCAGCCGCGACGTCATTCACGGCCGCATCACGCTGGGCGAGTTCGTGGCGTTCAACGCGTACATGGCCATGCTCACCTGGCCGATGATCGCCTTCGGCTGGGTGACGAACATGCTCCAGCGCGGCGCGGCGTCGTGGCAGCGGATGCTGGAGGTGCTCGACGCCGAGCCGGCGGTCCCCGACCTGGAGCCCGACCCGGCCCGTCCGGCCGTGGGCCCCATCCGGGGGGGCATCGAGTTCCGCGGGCTCACGTTCGCCTTCGACGGCGCGCCGGTGCTGAGGGACGTCTCGGTGGCCATCGAGGCCGGGCGGACGCTGGCGATCGTCGGACCGACGGGATCGGGAAAGTCGACGCTGATCAACCTGATCCCGCGGCTGTACGATCCGCCGCGAGGCACGGTGTTCATCGACGGCACCGACGTGCGCGACATCCCGCTCGCGGCGCTGCGCGGCGCGATCGGCTTCGTGTCGCAGGAGCCGTTCCTCTTCTCCGAGAGCCTCGGCGAGAACATCGGCTTCGGCACGCGGGCCGGCGCGGCCGAGCGCCCCGCGGCGAGCCAGCCGCCCGCCGCGACGCTGGACGAGCCCCTTGCGGCGGCCGCGTCGGTGGCGTGCCTCGACAAGGACGTTCGGGACTTCCCCGAGGGCTACGCCACGATGGTCGGGGAGCGCGGCATCACGCTCTCCGGCGGCCAGAAGCAGCGCACCGCCCTGGCGCGGGCGATCGCCATCGATCCGCGCATCCTCATCCTCGACGACGCGCTGTCCGCGGTGGACACCTACACGGAGGAGGAGATCCTGTCGCGCCTGCGTGGGGTGATGCGCGAGCGGACGTCGGTGATCGTCTCGCACCGCATCTCCACGGTCCGCGACGCGGACCTCGTCATCCTCCTCGACGGCGGCCGGATCGTGGAGCGGGGCTCGCACGATGAACTCGTCGCGCTCGGCGGCGCGTACGCCGGGCTCTACCGGAAGCAGCTGCTGGAAGAGGAGCTGGAGGGGGACAGACAGGAAGCAGGAAGCGAGAGGGCGGGGGCAGGAGACGGACAGCAGACGAACCGACGCCGGGCTGCCGATCCCCAATCCCCGAGCGGCTAAGGCGATGGACGGCCGCGACGACGAGATCATCGCCGGGAAGGCGTACGACGCCGTGCTCATGCGGCGTCTGCTGACGTACCTGCGCCCGTACTGGCGGCAGGTGCTGCTGGCCCTCGTGTGCATCGCCGCCGGGTCGATGCTGCAGCTGGCCCAGCCGTACCTGATGAAGCTGGCCATCGACCGGTACATCGCGGACCGCGACCTGGCCGGACTGGATCGCATCGCGCTCCTGTTCCTGGGAATCCTCGGCGGCGCGTTCGCGGCCGAGTTCGTGCAGGCCTACGTGCTGCAGTCGACCGGGCAGCGCATCATGTTCGACATCCGCGCGGAGATCTACCGGCATCTGCAGCGCCTCGACATCGCGTTCCACGACCGCAACCCGGTGGGTCGCCTGATGACCCGCGTGACGACCGACGTGGACGCCCTGAACGACCTGTTCGCCTCCGGCGTCGTGTCCGTGTTCGGCGACGTCTTCACGCTGGCCGGGATCATGATCGTCCTCCTCACGATGGACTGGCGGCTCGCGCTGGTCGCTTTCTCGGTGCTCCCGGCCATCGTCGTGGTGACGCAGTGGTTCCGCCGGCGCGTGCGCGACTCCTACCGGGAGGTTCGGGGCTGGATCGCGCGCATCAACGCGTTCCTCCAGGAGAACATCACGGGCATGGCGACGGTGCAGCTGTTCAGGCGCGAGTCGGTGAACGGCGCGCGGTTCGGCGCCATCAACGCCTGCCACCGCGACGCGAACATCCAATCGATCTTCTACTACGCCGTGTTCTATCCGGCGATCGAGATCGTCGGGGCGGCCGCCACGGCCCTGCTGATCTGGCAGGGCGGAGTCTGGGTCCTTGGGGGGAGCCTGACGCTCGGGTCGCTCGTGGCGTTCATCCAGTACTCGAGGCGGTTCTTCAGGCCGATCAGCGACCTGTCGGAGAAGTTCAATCTCCTGCAGTCCGCGATGGCCGCCTCGGAGCGGATCTTCGCGCTGCTCGACACGCCCGTGCGGGTGGCCCCGCCGGCCGCGCCGCGCGCCGCGGCGCCGGAGGGGCGAGTGGCGTTCGACGGCGTGTCGTTCGCCTACGACGGCGAGCGCGACGTCCTCCGGGACGTGTCCTTCGAGGTGCAGCCGGGCCAGCGCGTCGGCATCGTGGGCGCGACGGGCGCCGGCAAGTCCACGATCATCAACCTGCTGCTGCGGTTCTACGACGTCCGCCGCGGCCGCATCCTCGTGGACGGAGTGGACATCCGCGACATGGACCTCGGCGAGCTCCGCCGGCGGTTCAGCCTGGTCCTGCAGGACGTGCATCTCTTCTCAGGGACCATCGGCGGAAACGTGAGGATGGGCGACGCGACGATCGACGATGCCCGGGTGCGAAGGGCCCTCGAAGCCGTCCACGCCGACCGGTTCGTGGACCGGCTGCCGCAGGGGATCGACACCCTGGTCGCCGAGCGGGGCGCGACGCTGTCGACGGGGCAGAAGCAGCTGCTGTCGTTCGCGCGGGCCCTGGCGTTCGACCCGCGGATCCTCGTGCTGGACGAGGCGACCTCCAGCATCGACACCGAGACCGAGGTGCTGATCCGCGATGCGCTGCGCGTCCTGATGGCGGGCCGGACCACGATCGCCATCGCCCACCGGCTCTCGACCATCCAGGACATGGACCGGATCCTGGTCCTGCACAAAGGCCGGCTGCGCGAGGCAGGCTCGCACCAGGAGCTGCTCGCGCAGCGCGGGATCTACTACCGGCTCTACCAGCTGCAGTACGCCGGCGGGTGACGGGCCACTACCGCTTGACGATCTTCACGCCGCCGCTGAACGCGTTGATCTCGATCAACGCCCCGCCGTCGCCGAGCGTGCCGCGCACGCGGCGGCCGGCGCCGGGTGTCGGCGTCCGGCCGGGCCGGTCGCCTTCGGCCCCGGCCGTCGGCGTGAGCTCCACGCCGGTCGTGATGTCGCCGCTGAACGTGCTGGCGTTCAGCTCGAAGCCCGACTTGCCGTCGACGTAGATCGTCACGTCGCCCGAGTGCGACCGGAAGCGGTACCGGCCGCCCTTCGCGAGGGGCCCGTCGAACACCAGACTGCCGCTGATCGAGTTGGCTTTCAGCCGCTCGCACGCCACGTTCAACAGATGAAGCTTGCCGCTCACGATGTTCGCGTCGAGGCTCCGGACCCTGACGGCCCGGACCCGTACGTCGCCGCTCACGCTGCCCACCGAGAGATCGCCGCCGCTGCCCGCCTCGTCGATCGTGACGTCCCCGGACACCGTCTTCGCCGCCTCGAGCTGGGGCGCCTTCGCGACCACGACGTCCCCGCTGACGGCCTCGGCCCTCGACGACCCGTCGACCGCCGTCAGCTTGATGTCGCCGGAAACCGACCGCACGTCCACCGTCGCATGGCGGGGCACTGAGATCGTGAAGTCCACCGAGGCTTTGGCCTTCCGCCGCTCGCGCGACCCCCCCGCCCGGATCTGGACGCGATTGGCGGTCGCGGTGACCTCGATTTCCAGGGCCTTCAGATCGTCGGCGGTCTTGCCCCGCTTGACGGCGTTGATCACCACCTGGTCTCCCCGACCGCCGGTGATGATGATGTCGCCCGACACGTTCGCCACATCCAGCGCCCCGCCCTTGCCGAGGGGAACGGTCTTCGCGAACTTCTCGGTGTGCTGGTCGCCGGGCCGCGAGGGGGGGCCGGGCGTGGCCCATGACGAGCCGGCCGCCCCGCCGATCATCAGCGCGACCGCGAACGCGCCTGTGCGTCTGAGTGTGCTGTGCATGGTGTCACCTGTCAGGACTTGCTGATTCCCCCGATGATCTTGGCCGCGCCTTCCTGGTCACCCTTCCGCATGACGTTGATGAGCGCGACGGCGTCTTCGAGGAGCGCCACCTTCTGCCGCAGGGCCTCGAACAGGCTGGTCTGCGCAAGCTGGCTGTTCGGCTGCGACTGGATCGCCTCACGGCTCTCCCGAATCGCGGTGTCGATGACCTCCAGGTTCTTCTGGAGCGTCTGGGCGACCAGGGGGTCGAGCGACGCCTCGCCGCTCTTCACGATTTCCTCCAGCCCCGCAATCGCCTGCACGTAGTGCTCGTCGGCGATCCGAAGGTGCTCGTCAATGTCTTCGACGAGGTCGCGAGGCGATTGGATTACCGGGGCGCCGGCGGCGGGCGGAGTACGCGGCGAGGGCCGCGGCGGCCGCAGCACGTAGAGGCTCGAGGCGATCGCCACGACGAGCACCGCCGCGGCGGCGAGCGCCGCGTTCCTGCCGCGCCAGAGCGGCCGCGGCCGGGCGGCCCGCTCGGCATCCAGGCGCCGGGCGAGGCCCGCCCACACCTCGGCGCGGGGCGACAGGTCAGGCAGCGACGGCGCGAGGCGCCGGATGTCCTCGAGATCCGCCTGCACCTGGCGGCAGGCCGCGCACGAGGCCAGGTGCGCCTCGAGTTCGCGCGCAGCCGGCGCTTCAATCGAGCCGTCCAGACGCTCGTGGAGCAGTTCCACGCAGCGCTCGCACGCAGGGTCGGCGGTGGCCTGGCGTTCCATCACGATGCTCCCACCTGTCCGGCGGCCGCCGGGCGGGGCCTCCCAGCCGAGCCGCCGCGCAACAGCACCCGGAGGCGCATCCGCGCCTTGTGCACCAGGGACTTCGACGTGCCTTCCGCAATCCCGAGGGCCTCACCGATCTCGTGATGCTCGAGGCCCTCGACGTCGTGAAGAAGAAACGCGCGACGGTAACTCGGCGGCAGCTGCGACACAGCCCGCTCCAGGTCGATCGGATCTAGGGCCGTGCCCGGCCGCCAGGGTCCGCGCCCGGCCGCCTCCACCGCCTCGATGTCGGCCGTCGTGTCCGTCACCCGCTGGCGCCGGCCGTGCTTGCCCCGCGCGTAGTCAAGGCACGCGTTGACGGTCAGGCGGTGCAGCCAGGAGCCGAGGGCCGCCTCGCCGCGATAGCTGTCCAGGCGGCGGTGGGCCCGCAGGAACACGTCCTGCGTCAGGTCCTCGGCGTCGGCCGCGCTGCCGGTCATTCGGTAGGCCAGCGTGTACACCCGGCGCCCGTGGCGCTTGTACAGTTCCTCGAATGCGCCAGCCTCGCCCCGGCGGCATCGTGCCGCCAGCTCACGGTCCATCCGGTTGGCCTCCATGGTGTCAGACGGAGTATGACGCATGACTGGTTGCCTGCCCGCTGAGAAAAAGCCTGGAGCGCTCGTACCGGAGGGTGACGTGCGGGTGCGGCGCCATGTTTCCCCTTGCCACGCCAGCTGCTCAGCAGCGTGCGCCGCGCGGCCAGCGCACCCTGCGCCAGTCGGCGATGCGCGCGCCGATCACGATGATGCCTTCCGCCGCCAGGAGCGCCCGCTTCATGGCGGGGCGCCCCCCGTACCCGCCGAGCCTCCCGCCCGCCGCCACCACCCTGTGGCAGGGCACGCCTTCCGCCCGGCAGGTGCGCATGACCGTTCCCACCGCGCGCGCGGCCCGGGGCGATCCAGCCAGCGCCGCGACGTCCCCGTACGTCGCGGCCCGTCCAGGCGGGATGCGGCAGACGACGTGCAGCACGCGCATGGCGAAGGAGGGCGCGGTCATCTCCAGCTCCAGGCTGTCAGGATACGCGCGGCCGCCGGGATCGGCAACCGCGCACCAGCCGTGTGGACCGGCCTCAGCGACCGGGGCCGGCCCGCCGCGCCCGCAGGCGTCGGTTCGGCGAAACCGGACACGCCACGCGTCACACGGGACCGGAGAACTCGCGTGTCAGCAACACCGCAACGCCGGACCGGCGGCGGCCGCCCGGCGCCGCGGGGCGGACGCGCGCAGCAGGCTACGCGGCGGCACCGTCCAGGTAGGCGAGCGGGTCGAAGCCCGCCTCGTCCGGATCGACCGGCACGACGATGCGCGGCGGGGGGCCGTCGCGGCCCTCCTCCGTCCACAGCGCGAGGTCGTAGGGCCTGTCCAGCCGCTTGCCGGACGGATCGACCACCACCCGGACCGCCGGCCGCGCCGGGTCCGGGGCGTGGATTCGCGTGACCACGGCCAGCGACCCGTTGTCGAGGCGGACGATGTTGCCGATGGGGTAGACGCCCATCAGCTGTCCGAACCGCCGCACGAGCCGATCGTCGAAGCGCTTCCGGTCGTGCTGCTGCAGCACGGCCATGATTCGATCCGTCGGGAAGGCTCGCTGGTAGGCCCGTTGCGACCGCATGGCGTCGTAGACGTCGGCGATGCTGCACAGCTGCGTGGCCAGGTTCAGCGACGAGCGCTCGACGCCGGCGGGATACCCCGTCCGGTCGATCCGCAGGTGGTGCTCGAGCGCGACGACGGCCGCAAGCGGCGGCAGATCGAGGCGGCGGCGGAGGATTTCGGCGCCGTCGAGCGGGTGCCTCATCATCACCGCGAATTCCGCGTCGGTCAGGCGATCCGACTTCGTCAGGATCTCGGCGGGCGTCCGGATCTTGCCGATGTCGTGCATCAGGCCCGCCAGGCCGAACTGCCGAAGGAGCGTGCCGGTGATGCCGAGGCTCCGCGCCTGCGCCATCGTGAGGACGCTCACGTTCACCATGTGCGTGAAGGTGTAGTTGTCGTACCGGTGCAGCGCCGCGAGCGCGAGCATGGCCCGCGGGTTCTCGCCGATGGCGCTCGCCAGGCCGTCCACGAGGGCGATGGCGGCGTTCGGGTCCGGGCTGCCCTCGGCCCTCGCCTGATCCCAGAGTGCTTCCGCGCCGGCCACCGCCTGCCCGTAGTGCTCCCGCATGGCCGCGACGTCGCAGCAGTCCGCGTCGATCTGGCGCTGCAGCGTCAGCCGTCCCACCGTGACGTGGGGTGACGAGAGCGCGGCCAGGCGGTCGTCGCGCCGGTCTCCGGACAGCGCGGGCCTCGCGCCGAGCTGCCTGACGAAGGCCAGCAGCTCGTCGGGCGTGAGGCCGCGTCTGAAGGCCAGGCGCTCCGCGCCGAGCGCCTGCAGCCGCTCGACGGTCTCCGACACGCCGGGTGTCGCAAGCAGGGGCACCCCGTCCACCACCGCCTGGTGATCGATGAGGCCGATCACCAGTTCCTCCGATTCCACGTGGGCGCGCTCGAACGACTCGGCGAGCTGGTCCACCGCGCGCTTCACGAGGGGGTGCTCCGGCGCGTAGAGCTGCACCGACTTGACGCACGCCGAGAAGTGGCGCAGGAGCGCTTCGGCCATCCGCACGCGCCGCGCGTCTTCGCTCATGCCGTCTGTTCTCCCGCCTCCGCCCGGCGGGCCGATTCGGCCAGCCTGGCGCGGGCGTGCCCGCGCACGCTCCTGGGTCCGCTCCCGGCGGCGGCTTCCAGCACGGCCCGCGCGCCGGCCGTTCCAATCCGGCCGAGGGCATCGATGGCCGCACGGTGCAGGGCCGCCATGCGGAACCGCTCCCAGAAGCGCCGGCGCTCGAGGACCGCCGCCAACGCGTCGACGGAGGGCGCGCCGCCGATCATCCCGAGGCGCGCCACGAGCCGTGCGTGGACCTCGAACATCGAGCCGCGGCAGGGCGCGTGGCGCGCCAGGTGCGAGAGCACCGGCTCGGCGTCTTCGCCGGGCAGCGTCCACAACACGCCCAGGATGGCCGACCGCGTGACTTCGTCGTCGCGCGTCAGCGCCTGGGCCAGCACGTCGAAGGCCGCCTCCGAGCCGAGCATGGCAATCGCGTGCGTCGCTTCCCGCTTCACCCGCGGTTCGATGTCGTCGAGCAGCGAGGCCAGTTCCGGCAGCGCTTCCTGCCCGCCGAATCGGCGCAGCAGCTGCACCGCCGTCCGCCGCACGGCCGCGTTCGGCGACCGGCGCAGCTGCTCGGCGGCCTGCCGGCCCGCCGCGCCGAACCCGGCCAGGATCGAGATGAGATGCTCGCGCGGCCTCGAGCGCTCCTCCCGCGTCAGCACGTCGGCCAGCGGACCGATGGCCGCCGTCCCGATGGCGGCGCAGAAGCGCTGCGCCGCAAGGACCACCGGCCGATCGCGCGTGTCGAGGTGCGAGGCGACATGGCGCATCGTGGACGGCGTCAGCACCTGCTGCAGCATCTCTTCGGCGGCGGCGCGGATGCCCGGGTCGGTGTGATTGTTCGAATGGGCCCGAAGCGTCTCGGCCAGCACCACCGCCGCCGGGAAGTCGCCGACGACGAGCAGGACGCTGAGGCGCTGGAGCGCCAGCGCCGCCAAGTCGCGCCAGTGCGGGAGGTCCGGCTGCAGCCGCAGCAGGTCGGCCAGCAGCGCGGCGTCGAGCAGCCGGACGGCGTCCTCGCCGACCGTCTCGCGCCAGGCCGCGATCAGGCTCGGCGAATCGGTGCGATCATCGTCGAGCTCGACGGCCCGGCCGGCGAGACGATCGAGCTCGGCGTTGTAGGCGTCCGACACGAACTTCCGATCCGAGTAGGCGAGCAGGACCGCTTCGGACTGCTGCCAGGCCTTGGCGAGCGAAGGGCTGGGGGCGTCCTCGGAGGTGGCAGCAAGGTTCCGCGCCAGGGTGACAATGGCGGCCCGGCGGTCCGGGTCCGGCGCGAGGCCGCAGAAGGCATCCGCGAGCGCGGGCGACGTGCCCCGGCCCCCTCGCACTTCCGCCGCGAGGAGCGCGGCGATGGCCCCGTCGCTGACGCGCCGGGTCAGCCCTTCGACGAAACGCGCGAGCCCGGCTCGATTCGACCCGCGACTGACGCCGATGACCGGACCCAGGGTGTCGAGGGGCAGCCGGGCCATGGCGGCGGCCAGGGCGTCCAGCACCGGGTCGATGCCCTCGGGGTCGGACGCCGCGGCGAACTGCGCCACCGCCTGGAGCAGGCTGACCACCACTGCCGGCGTCTGGCCCCCCGCGCCGGCAGGCGCCAGACGCGACTCGATGGCCTCGACCACGCCGGCAATCCGCGACGAATCGTCGAGCACGCCAAACAGCATCTCCACGATGGCGTCGTCGAGCGAAAAGGCGAGGCCTTCGAGGCACTGGGCGGCGATGGCTTCCCAGGTCGCCCGCTCGCCGCCGCTCCGCACGCGGAGGAGTTCGTGGTAGTTCACGGCGCGAAGTTCAATGCGCGTTTCGCCTTCTGATGCCCAGAGCCTGCTGAGGCCGCCCCGCAGTCGCGCCTGCTCAGGCTGCAGCGTCAGCAGCGCGAGAAACAGGCGCCAGACCTCCGGCGTGGTGTGCGGATGGACTGAGAACAGCCCGACCTGGTGGCGGTGCAGGAGGCCTGCGATCTCGGCGGCGGCCGGGTCCGGCTTGAGCATCCGGCGGCCGTCCACCATGAGCGCGTCGGGCAGGACGGCCAGGGACAGCGCCGACCCGCCCGCGGCCTCCTCCGCGGCGGCAGTCACTGCCTCGAGCGTGGCGGCCAACGCCGGATGGTCGGACGGGTACAAGGCAACCGCCCGGGCGGCGGCTCGGCACGCCCGTGCGAAGGCGGCGATGCGGTTCGCCAGATCGGGCGGCATCGGCCCGGCGCCCGCTGCCGGTTCACTCAGCGCCTCGCTCACAGCACCGCCTCGACCCGCGCCCTGGAGCAGACGGCTCGCGCCGACGGCCGCGCGCCGCCGCACGGCACCGCGGCCCGAAGGCGTCGCCCGGTTTGCGCTCGTCGCTCTGACACAGTCCCACCCTGCCGCGCGAGGCGGCTCTCTAGGGAATATCGGCAAGTCCGGCCGCGACTTTCGCTATACTGCTGCCCTTGATGCACGCCGTCGAAATCATCCGGAAAAAGCGAGATGGGCTGGCCCTGGAGCGAGACGACGTGGCTCGATTCGTCTCGGGCGCCACTGACGGGTCGTGGCCCGACTACCAGCTCTCGGCCATGCTGATGGCGACGGTCCTGCGCGGGATGACGGACGAGGAAACCGCCTGGCTGACCGAGGCCATGGCCCAGTCCGGCGCGCGGTTCGACCTCGGCCGCCTGGCGGGGCGGAAAGTCGACAAGCACAGCACTGGCGGCGTCGGGGACAAGACCTCGCTGATCCTGGCGCCGCTGGCGGCCGCGTGCGGGGTCGTGGTGCCGATGATGTCCGGCCGAGGCCTCGGCCACACCGGCGGCACCCTCGACAAGCTCGAGTCCATTCCCGGGTTCCGCGTCGATCTCGGGGCGCGCGAGATCGTGGACATCCTCGAGGACGTCGGCTGCGTCATCGTCGGGCAGACCGAGGACATCGCGCCGGCCGATCGCCGGCTGTACCGGCTGCGCGACGTGACGGCGACCGTCGAGAGCATCCCGCTCATTACTGCGTCGATCATGAGCAAGAAGCTCGCCGAAGGGATCGACGCCCTCGTGCTGGACGTGAAAGTCGGGAGCGGCGCCTTCATGCGGACGCTCGATGACGCGGAGCGGCTGGCCCGATCGATGGTTCGGGCCGGGGCGCTCGCGGGCGTCCGCACGGAGGCCCTGCTCACGCAGATGGACGCGCCCCTCGGGCGGGCCGTGGGGAACAGCATCGAGGTCGTCGAGTCCATCCAGACGCTCCGCGGGCAGGGTCCGAGGGACGTGACGGAGTTGTCGCTGCTGCTCGCGGCCCGGATGGTGCTGCTGGCCGGGCGCGCGGCGAGCGCGGGCGACGCCGACCGCAGGGTTCGCGAGGCGCTGGCCAGCGGAGCGGGCTTCGAGCGGTTCCGCCGCATGATCGAGCGCCAGGGCGGCGACCCGGAAGTCGCCGACGAGCCGGAGCGGCTGCTCCTGGCGCCCGGCCGCGAGATCGTCCGCGCTCCGAGGGCGGGGTACTTGACGGGCCTCGACGCCCTGCTGGTGGGCCGGGCGGCAGCGGCGCTGGGCGCCGGACGGGCGACGGCGGAGGCCCGCGTCGATCACGGGGTCGGCATCCGGGTGATTGCGACGCTCGGCGCCCTGCTCCGGGCGGGCGATCCGGTGCTGGAACTGATCCACAGGGATGGCAACGGGCTGGCCGATGCGGCGGATCTGGCCAGGCAGGCCATCGAACTCGGCGGAGCGCCCCCGGCGCCCCGTCCGCTGGTCGTCGGCGACGTCGTCTGAGGCGGCGCCCACGGGAGGCGGCATGACGCACACAGTCGGGACGGGAGGCAGGCGCCGGGCGCGGCGGTTGTCGGCGACGGAATGGACGATTATCGGCGCCGGCGCCCTGGTCGCGCTGGCGGCGGTGCTGCTGGCCAGCGTCGGGGGCATGCCCAAGGCGCAGCCTTTCGCGGGCGCCGTGGTCATCCTCGGCATCGCCTACCTGATGTCGGCCGACAGGCGGGCCATCGACCTCAAGACGGTGCTCTGGGGCCTGGGCCTGCAGATCGTCTTCGCGCTCATCGTGCTGAAGAACCCGTGGGGCCAGCAGGCGTTCAGGTGGGTCGGCGATCTGATCACGCGCCTCCTGGCCTTCGCGAACGTCGGCGCCGCCTTCGTGTTCGGCCCGCTCGGCGACCGGGAGGCCTGGCCGCGCATCGTGCGCGGGGCGCTCGGCGACGAGGGCGCGCAGTACGCGTCGATCTTCGCGTTCCAGGTCCTGCCGACGATCGTGTTCATCGCGGCGCTCTTCGCGATCCTCTACTACTTCGGCGTGATGCAGGTTGTCGTGCGGGGCTTCGCCTGGGCCATGCGGAAGGTCATGAAGGCGAGCGGGGCGGAGACGCTGAACGTCGCGGCCAGCATCTTCATGGGCCAGACCGAGGCGCCGCTCACGATCCGGCCCTTCCTGCCGAAGATGACGGAGTCGGAGCTGATGACGGTGATGACGTCCGGCATGGCGCACATCTCCGGCGGCATCATGGCGGCCTACATCCTCTTCGGCATCGAGGCCCGCCACCTGCTGACGGCAGTGATCATGACGGCCCCAGGCACGCTCATGATGGCCAAGATGTTCGTGCCCGAGACGGGGGAGCCGGAGACGATGGGCACGGTGAAGCTCGAGGTGGAGCGGACCGACGTCAACGTGATCGACGCCGCGGGACGGGGCACCGGCGAGGGGCTGCACCTCGCCCTGAACGTCGCGGCCATGCTGATCTCGTTCCTGTCGCTCGTGGCGCTCATCAACGCGATCCTCGGGCTGGCCGGCCTGAGCCTCCAGCAGATACTCGGCTGGGTGTTCTCGCCGGTGGCCTGGGCGATGGGCGTGCCGTGGAAGGACGCCGCCACCATCGGCAACCTGCTCGGGACGCGCATGGTCCTCAACGAGTTCGTGGCCTACTCGCAGCTCGGGCCCCTGAAGGCGTCGCTCGACCCCAACTCGTTCACGATTGCGACCTTCGCGCTGTGCGGGTTCGCGAATTTCAGCTCGATTGGCATCCAGATCGGCGGCATCGGATCGCTCGCGCCCAACCGGCGGCACGACCTGGCCCGCCTCGGCATGCGGGCGATGCTTGCGGGCACGCTGGCGAACTTCATGACGGCTACCATCGCGGGGTTCCTCCTATGAGCGGCGAATTCGAGCGCGTCCAGGCCGCGGCGGCCTACGTGAAGACCCGGATATCCGAGGCGCCGGACATCGCCATCACCCTCGGGTCCGGCCTGGGGGGCTTCGCCTCGCGCGTCGAGCAGGCCGCCGTCGTCCCGTACGGCGAGATCCCCGGCTGGCCGCCCGCGGGCGTCGTCGGGCACGCCGGCAGGCTGGTGGCGGGCCGCGTCCGCGGCCGGCGGGTGGTGGTGCTCTCGGGGCGCTCGCACTTCTACGAAGGCCATCCGATGGCGACGGTCGTGTTCGGCACGAGGGTCGTGGCATCGCTGGGCGCCAGAACCCTGATCCTGACCAACGCGGCGGGCGGCATCAATACGTCGTTCTCGCAGGGCGGGCTGATGGTCATCGACGACCACCTGAACCTGATGGGCACCAATCCGCTGGTCGGACCGAACGACGATCGGTTCGGGCCGCGCTTCCCGGACATGAGCGAGGTCTACTCCAGGCGGCTGAGGATCGTGGCAGACCGGGCGGCGGAGAGGATTGGCCTGGCCCTCTCTCACGGCGTGTACGTGGGGCTGCATGGGCCCAGCTACGAGACGCCGGCCGAGATCCGTTACCTCCGATCGATCGGCGGCGACGCGGTGGGCATGTCGACGGTGGCCGAGGCCATTGCCGCGCGGCACATGGGAGTCGAGGTGCTGGGCATCTCGTGCATCACGAACATGGCGGCTGGCGTCCTGCCGGCGCCCCTGGACCACAGCGAGGTCATGGCGACGGGGCAGCGCGTGCGCGGGGCCTTCATCGCGCTGATTGAAGAGATCGTGGCGGCTGCCTAGGGGCAGGCGATCGGGCCTGGCCCGCCGTGGCCGGGTGGCGGAACGTCCGGCGAAAGGCGGCGGCAAGGGGCCGCGCAGCGGCCCCTGTTTGCGCCGCCTGACGAGGGCATGGACGGGGAGACGAGGAGAGGACGGCTGATGGCAGACGAGGCGACGCTGATCGGGGCGGCGCGTGCGGCACGCGAGCGGGCCGTGGCGCCTTACTCCGGGTTCAAGGTTGGCGCGGCGCTCGAAACCGCCGGCGGCGCGATCGTCACCGGCTGCAACATCGAGAACGCGACGTACGGCCTGACCGTGTGTGCCGAGCGGGTGGCGCTGCTCAAGGCTGTCTCCGAGGGGCACCGGGCCTTCCGGCGGATTGCTGTCGTGGCGGCCACCGAGGACGCGACGCCGCCGTGCGGGCCGTGCCGGCAGCTGTTGTGGGAGTTCTGCGGCGACATCGAGGTGGTGCTGGCCAATCTCGAGCGCGACCTGGGACACCACCGGCTCGCGGAGTTGCTGCCGCTCCCGTTCGACGCCCGCTTCTTGAGCTGAGGTGGGGTCAGATCCCAAGAAGCGTGCCAATGGCACGCTTCTTGGGATCTGACCCCACCTCGTATGATGGAGATATATGCTGCCGGCGATTGAGTGGCGCGACGGCGCCGTCGTGATGATCGACCAGCGGAAGCTGCCGTCATCGGAAGTCTGGGTGACGTGTACGACGGCCAGGGAGGTGGCGCGGGCGATCACGAGCATGGTGATCAGGGGCGCGCCCGCGATTGGCGTCGCCGCCGCCATGGGCATTGCCCTCGGCGCGCGCCGCAGCGCCGCCACGGGGACGCGGCAGCTCGCGGCCGAGTTCCAGAAGGCCTGCGACCTCATGGCCGGGACCCGGCCAACCGCTGTCAACTTGTTCTGGGCCATCGAGCGGATGAAGCGGACCTTCGCCGCGGCCGCGCTGGCCGGCGCGTCGGCCGGCGAGATCCGCGCGGCGCTCGAGCGGGAAGCGCTTGCGATCCACGACGAAGACGTGGAGCACTGCCGCGAGATCGGGCGCGTCGGCGCCTCGTTCGTGCCGGACGGCGCGCGCATCCTCACGCACTGCAATGCCGGGGCCCTGGCGACGGCCGGCTACGGCAGCGCCCTCGGCGTCATCCGGGCGGCGGTTGAGGCCGGCAAGCGCGTGTCGGTCGTCGCCGACGAGACGCGGCCGTTCCTGCAGGGTGCCAGGCTCACGGCGTGGGAACTCGTCCGCGACGGCATCGACACGACAATCATCACCGACAGCATGGCGGCCGCCATGATGCAGCAGCGCCAGGTCGATCTCGTCATCGTCGGCGCGGACCGCATTGCCGCCAACGGCGATTTCGCCAACAAGATCGGCACCTACGGCCTCGCGGTGCTCGCCAGGGCCCACGGCATCCCGTTCTACTCGGCGGCGCCGGTGTCGACGATCGATCTGGGCACGCCGGACGGCTCCGGCATTCCCATCGAGGAGCGCCCCGCGCGCGAAGTGACCCACGTGGGGCCGGTCCGCCTGACCCCGGCGGGCGCGGCGATCCGCAACCCGGCGTTCGACATCACGCCGCACGCGCTTGTCGCCGCGATCTTCACCGAGCGCGGCGCCTGCGAGCCGCCGTTCGAGCAGTCCCTGCGCCGGGCGGTCGCCGGCCGCTGAAGCGGCGGCCGGCGTGAGAGCATGATCATTCTGGGAATCGAGACGTCGTGCGACGAGACGGCAGCCGCCGTCGTGGAGGACGTCGGAGACGCCGCGCGGCCGTGGGTCATCAGATCCAGCGTCGTGGCCTCACAGGCGGACATCCACCGCGAGTGGGGAGGCGTCGTGCCGGAACTCGCCTCCCGCCAGCACATCCGCGACATCTGCGGCGTCGTCGAAGGGGCGCTCAGCGGCGCCGGCGTCGCGCCGGCGGACCTGGGCGCGATCGCGGTCACGCAGGGCCCCGGCCTCGTCGGCTCGCTCCTTGTCGGTGTGTCGTTCGCGAAGTCGCTGGCCGCGACCTGGGGCGTGCCGCTCGTTCCCGTGCATCACCTGGCCGGGCACATCGAGTCGCTGTTCCTCCACCACGGGCCGCTTCCGCTTCCGGCGATGGTGCTCGTCGTGTCCGGCGGTCACACGAGCCTGTTCGACGTGCGGGCGCCAGGCGCGTACCGCGCGGTCGGGCGCACGCGGGACGATGCGGCCGGCGAGGCCTACGACAAGGTTGCCAAACTCGTCGGCCTGGGGTACCCGGGCGGGCCCGTCATCGACCGCCTGGCGAAGGCCGGCAACGATTGCGCCATTCCGCTGCCCGTCGCCCGCATGACGCATCCGGATCGCAACGCGCCTCTGCAGAAGGGCCAATGGGACTTCAGCTTCAGCGGCCTCAAGACCGCCGTGCTCCGTCACGTCAAGGCGAAGGGCGCGGGCTGGACGCCGTCGCCAGGCGAGGTCGCGGACCTGTGCGCGAGCTTCCAGCGATCGGTGGTGGAGGCGCTGGTCGAAAAGACCTTCGCGGCCGCGACGTGGCACGGCGCGACGAGCGTCGGCATCGCCGGCGGCGTTTCCGCCAACAGCCGGCTGCGCGCCGACGCGGCGGCGTTCGGCCGGCGGGCCGGCATCCCGGTCTACGTGCCGCCGCTGGCGCTCGCCACCGACAACGCGGCCATGATCGCCGCGGCGGGGCTTCGGCGGTACTACGCCGGCGTGCGGGCGGATTCGCGGCTCAACGCCGATGCCGCGCTGCGCTTGGAGTAAGGCAGAAGACGGGAGTCAGGGGTCAGGAGTCGGAATTCAGAATTCAGAGCCCCCAGCCCCCAGCTCCCGGTCCCCGGATCCCGCCTGCCCTGAGCGAGCGGAGGCGCAGGCGAGCCGAAGGGAATCCCGAATCCCGGACTATCCCGTCTTCCGCTTCCGTCCCAGGACGGCGTGCACGAGCGTGTCCAGCCCCGCGAACACGCCGCTGCCCGACGCCAGTACGACGATGAGAGCGCCCAGCTCGACGAGGTTCTTGTTCACGATGAGGTAGCTGCCCTCGACGGGGATCGAGTAGAACAAGCCCACGAACGGCGGATTGCACAAGTAGAACAGCAGGATGAACCCGATGCCCCCGAGGCTGGCGAGCCTGGTGAAGAGCCCGAGGATCAGCAGCACGCCGACCAGCGTCAGCCCCCACATCGTGATCGAGTCGGCCGCGGCGAGCAGGTCGGGCTGCGCAGCCAGCCAGCGGAAGATGTCGGCGAATGGTCCCCGGGCCTGTTTGAGGTAGCCCGCGGCGGACCACGAGGGCGAGGTGATCTTCGCGATGCCCTCGTAGAGGAAGTGCCACCCGACGAGGACCCGCAGCAGCGTGATCGCGATCATCGGACCGCGGGCGAGCTTTCCGTCTTCCATATCTCCGTTCCTCTAGAGCGCGAAGTCCTCCGGCGTGAAGGACAGCCGGGACTTGGCCTCGATCGCGTCGTTCACCTTGAGGACGGCGACGGCGGACTCGTACCCGATCTCGGGCGGGCAGTTCAGCGTCGCCGAGCCCCGCACGGCGTCGAAGAAGTTCTGCAGGTGCGGCTGGTGATACGGGTCTTTCAGCACGATGGGGACCTTGTGCTCGTCCGGAGACACCGACTCGCGCACGTCCGTGACCGCGGCCTTGTCCTTCTCCACGGCCTCCTGGAGCTTGGGCGCGGTGATGTAGCCTTTCTGGACCCACTCGTCCCAGGGCGGCGCGTTCGTGTCGCGGTAGACCTTGGCGGCGTGGACCTCCGACTCGGAGATGAGCAGCGTCCCCTGGTCGCCCATGAAGTTCTCGAAGTAGCCGAGGCTCCCGTTGGTCGTCTGGGTCTGGTAGTAGGCCTTGACCGGGCCAGCCGGCGTGTCGTAGTCGAACACCACCATCGCCGTGTCGTACCACTCGTGCGTCGCCGGGTCGTAGTACAGCTGGCCGCCGCTCGCCATCACGTGGGACGGATTGGCGCCGAGGAACCAGGTGTAGATGTCGATCTGGTGGGAGCCGAGATCGACGATGGGACCGCCGCCGAGCCCCTTGTACCAGCGCCAGTTCCTGAACTGGTGCATGTTCTTGAACCCGTACTGCTTCAGCCTCGCCTCCGGAATCGTGTACCGCTCGGGCGCTCCGAGGTCGGGCGTGACGGCGCGGTTCCACTGCCCGCTGACCGTCACGATCCGTCCGAGGAGCTTCGCCTCGCCCAGCAGGTGCCGGTAGCAGTGCAGGTAGCGCGGATTCGACCGGCGCTGGTGGCCGATCTGCAGCAGCTTGCCGGTCTCGCGGGCCGCCGCCACCATCGCGCGCGCGCCCTCGAGCGTGTTCGACATCTCCTTCTCGCAGTACACGTGCTTGCCGGCCTTGAGGCAGTCCACGGCGTGAGGCGCGTGCCAGAAGTCGGGCGTGGCGATGACCACCGCGTCCAGCTCCTTCTCCTTGTCCAGCATCTCGCGGTAGTCCTCGTAGGCGTTCACCTGGAAGCCGAACCGCTGCAGCTGGTTCACCACGCGCCGCTGGTTGTACTCCGCCCAGACGTCGCACACCGCCCGGAAGCGGACGCCGGGAATGCGAAGCATCGCGTCGGTGAGCACCTGGCCCTGCGCCCCCGCACCGAGCAGCGCGACGTGGACGTCCTGCACGTCGCCCGCGGCGGCCGCCTGCTCCGTGCCGGCCGCGGCCTGCTCGTACTGGCGCTGCTTCTGCCAGGCGTACCCGAACAGCCCCAGCGCCGGCACAGTGGACAGCCCCTTCAGCACGTCGCGCCGGTCGAGCTTGCGCCCGCCGGCGGGCCGGGGCGGCACGGCCACCTTGTCCTTCTCGTCGTCGCCAGCCATCAGTCGTCTCCTCGCCTTCCTCTGCCGCCTTCGGCCCCGAGGGCGCCCCGGTTGCCTGATGCGGCGGGGTGGCCCCAGAGTATACCCGCCGGTGTCGTGGACCGCCAGACGCGCCGGCCCAGGTTCCGCCGCCCGGCGCCGGCGGCCGCGGCCGCGGCCGCCGCCGCGCCGCGGTCACGAGGAGCCGGGCGTCCCGAAATGCAGCGCCTCCGGTGGCCCGCCGCTGCGGGCCGGCTCCGGCAGGACCCAGGCCTCCAGCCCGGGGCTCGCCGCACACAAAGCGCCGATGTCCCGCAACCGCATCAGCATGAACGCCGTGGCGAGCGCGTCGGCGGCAGCCGCGGCTGCGCGCCTCGGTCCGCCGCAGCCGGCCTGACTCCGTTCGTGCGCCGCCTGGCGCGGGAGCACGGCCCAGGCGGCGCGCCGGCCCGCCGCGGGCTTGCCCGTGCGCGGATCGACGATGTGACCGCCTTTGCGGACCCCCGACGCCCCGAGCGCCGTGTCGCGCCGCGCCAACCGGACCAGCACGCGGATGGGAGGGCCTGGGTCGCTCAGCGTGAGCGGCCAGCCTTCCTGCGCAGCTGGAGCGCCCAGGGCGAGAACCGAGCTGAACCCTCCGTGCACGACCGCGGCTTCGATGCCCCAGTCCTCGAGCAGTTCCCCCATCAGGTCGACGGCGTGCCCTTTGCCGATCCCGCCGAGGTCGATTCGAACGCCGCCCGTCGAGGCCCTGACCCGGGACTCGTCGGCCGCCAGCTCCAGCGAGGGCAGCCCGGTGCCGATCGAGACGTCGAACGCGCCTCCGGTCACGTCGTACATCTGCCGCGCGACGAGCAGGCAATCCATCGTCGACGGGCTGACGCGGGTGCTCTGGCCGGCCGCCAGCGCGTTGATGCGTCCCACATCGCTGTTGGGCAGAAACCGCGTCAGTTCCCGCTCGAGGCGATCCACGAGATCGAAGGCGGCATGCGCCGCCTGTGCCGCGTACGTCGCATCCGGGTGCAGGGCCTGCACCTCGAAAACCGTCGCCATCGCCTCGTGGGAGAAGCGCTTCACGCCAGCCGTCCAGGCCGGCGACTCGAGTCCCACCGTCTCGTCCACGAGGATGAGTGTATGGCAGGGGAGCGGGGGAAGCCAGGAGTCGGGAGGAGTAAGGAGACAGGATTCAGAATTCGGAATCCCGAGCCGCGAGCCCCCAGCTCCCAATCCCCAGTCCCCAGCCCTCGAGCTCCGAGTATGATCCCCCCATGATCGTCCATACCGACTACCTCTGGTTCACCACGGCCCGGCGCCGCGAGATTGTCCGCATCACCGACGAGGTGGCCTCCATCGTCAAGGCCAGCGGCGTGCGCGAAGGGATGGCGCTCGTGTCCGCCATGCACATCACCGCCGGCGTCTACGTGAACGACTGGGAAGGGGGCCTCATCGAGGACATCCAGGAGTGGCTGGAGAAACTGGCGCCGTCGGGCCTGGACTACCGCCACCACCAGACCGGCGAAGACAACGCCGACGCGCACCTGAAGCGGACCGTGATCGGCCATCAGGTCGTGCTTCCGGTGACGAAGGGCGCCCTCGACCTGGGCCCGTGGGAGCAGGTCTTCTACGCCGAGTTCGACGGCCGGCGCAGGAAGCGGGTCGTGGTGAAGGTCATGGGGGAATGAGCCGGGAGTATCCCGATCGGCCCATTGTCGGCGTCGCAGGCGTGGTGTGCCTCGGCGGCCGCGTGCTGCTCATCCGGCGCCGTTTCGAGCCCATGGCGGGCCGCTGGAGCCTCCCGGGAGGCGCCCTGGAAACCGGCGAGACGCTGGCCGAGGGCCTCGTGCGCGAGATGAAGGAGGAGACGGGACTGGATGTCGAGGCCGGCCCCGTCCTCGACGTCCTCGATCGGATCACGCGCGACGGCGACGGCCGCGCGCGGTTCCACTACGTGCTCGTGGACTTCCTCTGCCGGGCGCTGGGCGGGGAGCCGGCCCCTGGCGGAGATGCCTCCGAGATCGCGCTGGCCGACCCGGGCGACCTGGGTCGCTTCGATCTGGCGCCCGAGACCCTCCGGGTGATTCGGGCGGCCCTCGCCCTCGCAGGCGAGTCGGCGGGCGGCTAGCCTCGCCCCGGGCCCTCCGTTCGCCGGCCCTTCCAGAAGAAGTAGACGGGCAATCCCAGGAACATGATGACGAAGCCCGGCCAGGTCGTGGCCGGGCGGTACACGACCAGCACCACGAGGATCGTCGCGGCGCCGATCACGTAGAGAGCCGGGACGAGGGGATAGCCGAACGCCCGGTAGGGCCGCTCGGCGTCCGGTCTGGTCGCTCGCAGTCTGAACACCGCGAGGATCGTGAGGACGTAGAAGACCAGGTTGGCCGAGATCACGTAGTCCAGGAGGTTGCTGTAGACGTTGCCGTACGTTCCCGTCGCGGGGTCGTACGTGCGCGGCAGGACGAGGAGCGTCGCCCACACGCCCTGCAGGGCGAGCCCGACAGCGGGGACCCTGGCGTCGTTGAGGCGGCCCGCCGCCCCGAAGAACAGGCCGTCCTTCGCCATGGCGTAGTACGCGCGGGCGCCGGCCAGAATCAGGCCGTTGTTGCAGCCGAAGGTCGAGATCATGATCGTGACCGCCATCGCGACCACGCTGAGGCCCGGGAGGACGCGCTCGAGCATCGCGGTCGCGACGCGGTCGGCGGGGGCCCGCTGGATCGCGTCGAGCGGCAGCGTCACCAGGTACGCGACGTTCACCAGCAGGTAGAGGGCGATGACGGCGCTCGTGCCGAGCGCGAGCGAGAGCGGGATGTTGCGCCGCGGGTCTTTGACCTCGCCGGCGGTGAAGGTGACGTTGTTCCACGCGTCGGATGAGAAGAGCGACCCGGTCTGCGCCACGGCCAGCGCGATGAACAGCCCGAACGCGCTCGTGGCGACGACGCCCGGCGCCACCGGCTCGACGCCGCGCGCCGTCCAGAAATGCCCGAGGTTCGCGGCCACCGCGTCGGCGTTCCAGCCGAGGAACAGGCCGATGGCGATGAGCGCCACGACGCCCGCGGTCTTCGCCGTCGTGAACAGGTTCTGGATGATCTTGCCGTAGCGGAGGCCGCGCGAGTTCGTCCAGGTGAGCAGCGCAATCGAGAGAATGCCGACAAACTGCGTGGTCGACAGCGACACCGCGTAGCCCCGGGAGAGGTGGACGGGCGGGACGAGATAGCGCTGCTCCGAGATCCAGGGCACGAGCACCCCGAAGTACCGGGCAAACGCGATTGCGACGGCGGCCTGCGTGCCGGTCTGGATCACGGTGAAGAGGGTCCAGCCGTACAGGAACCCCCAGAGCGGCGAGTAGGCCTCGCGCAAGTAGACGTACTGTCCGCCGGCGCGGGGCATCATGGCCGCCAGCTCGCCGTACGAGAGCGCGCCCGCCACCGTCAGGACGCCCGTGATCACCCAGGCGGCCAGCAGCCAGCCCGCGCTCCCGATGCCGCGGGCCATGTTCGCCGACACGATGAAGATCCCTGACCCGATCATCGCCCCGACGACCAGCATCGTCGAGTCGTAGAGACCGAGCCCGCGCTGGAACTCCGTGTCGAGGCCGCTGGCGGGATGCGCTGCGGGCGCGGACGCCTCGTGGGCCATGTGCGCTCCTCCGACCGTCTCGCGGTTGGCGTTTGCCGGCGGACGAATATATCATGCGCGGAGCCCGGCTTCCCGGCCCGACATGCCGCCATCCCTCGTCGTGAAGCTCGATCTCGTGCAGACGCTGGCGCTCGCGTCGGTGATCCTGTTTGTCGGCTACGGCGTGCGCCGGCGAGTCGGGGTCCTTGACCGCTACAACATCCCGGCGCCGGTGGTCGGAGGCTTCCTGTTCGCCGCGCTGGCCACGGCGCTGCGCCTGCAGGGCGTCGCGGCGTTCGACTTCGACATCACGCTGCAGGCACCGCTGATGATCGCCTTCTTCACGACGATCGGCCTGGGCGCGAGCCTCGCGCTGCTGAAGGTGGGCGGGCCGCAGGTCCTGCTCTTCTGGGCGCTGGCCTCCGTGCTGGCGGCGCTCCAGAACGCCGTCGGCGTCGGGCTGGCGAAGGCCCTCGGCGTGCATCCGTTCCTGGGGCTGATCGCGGGCTCCATCACGATGACGGGCGGCCACGGCACGGGGGCTGCGTTCGGCAAGCTGATGGAGGACCAGTACGCCTTCGCCGGCGGCGTGACTCTCGCGATGGCAGCGGCCACGTTCGGCCTCGTGAGCGGCGGCCTCATCGGCGGCCCCGTCGCCACCAGGCTCATCACGCGCCGGCGGATCGCCGTTCCGGGGAAGGGCGCCGCGGCCGGATCGGCCTCCCCGCCCGCACCGCCGGCGGCGGACGCGGCGTCGGTGAAGGCCATGGGCCTCGATTCCGAGATCGACACCGAGGCGGCGGGCGAGGCCCCAACGGCCTACACGCTGCTCAAGACGATGACGGTGATCCTGGTCGCGATGTGGGCCGGGTCGCTGCTGAGCGGATGGCTCGGCCGGCATGTCACCCTGCCGGCGTACATCTGGGCGATGATCATCGCCGCCGTCATTCGCAACGGCGACGACGTCCTGCGGGTCGTCCGGCTGAACCAGCGGGTGGTGGACGACCTCGGAACCATCGCATTGTCGCTCTTCCTTGCGATGGCCCTGATGTCGCTGAGGCTCTGGGAGCTGCTGGACCTCGCCCTGCCGATGCTCGCGATCCTCTCGGCCCAGGTGGTGATGATGGCCGCGTTCGCGTACTTCGTCACGTTCCGGGTCATGGGCCGCGACTACGATGCCGCGGTCATGGCCGGGGGGCACTGCGGCTTCGGCCTGGGGGCCACGCCGAACGCCGTGGCCAACATGGAGGCGCTCGTCGAGCGGTTCGGCCTGGCGCCGCGGGCGTTCCTGGTGGTGCCGATGGTCGGCGCGTTCTTCATCGACTTCACCAACGCGCTGATGATCACGGCGTACATCCATCTGGTGCAGTAGCACCGCGAGTCGGAGTCCCGGATTCGGGAGTCGGGGCCGGGGGCTGGGACCGGGGACTGGAGCTTCGGGAGCCCGGCTTCGGGGTCGTTGGGGCTCGAGGGCAAGGCACATGACAGTGACGCGCGAAGCGGCGTGGGCCCTGTTGACGGAGTTCACGCAGAGCGAGCACCTGCAGAAACACGCGCTGGCCGTCGAGGCCGCCGTCCGGGGGTACGCCCGGTTGTGGGGCGAGGACGAGGTGGCGTGGGGGGCCGTGGCGCTGCTGCACGACTTCGATTACGAGCGCTATCCCGACCTGGCCGACCACCCGTTCAAGGGAGCCGAGATCCTGCGCGAGCGCGGCTACCCCGAGTGGCTCGTCCGGGCGGTGCTCTCGCACGCCGACCACACGGGCGTGACGCGCGAGAGCCGGCTGGAGCACGTCCTGTTCGCCTGCGACGAGATGGCGGGGTTCGTCACCGCCGCGGCGCTCATCCGCCCGTCGAAGAGCGTCATGGATCTCGAGGCGAAGTCGGTGATCAAGCGCATGAAGGAGAAGGCCTTCGCCCGCGCCGTCAGCCGCGACGACTTGCGCCGGGGAGCCGAGGAGATCGGCGTGCCGCTCGACCAGCACGCGGCCAACGTCATTGCCTTCATGCGCGCCGAGGCCGACGCCCTCGGCCTGCGGGGAGGCGCGTGACGAAGGGCCTGGGACCGGCGCCAGCCGCAGCGCCGCGGGGGCCCGACGCCTCCCGCCGGCCGGAGGAACCGGTGCGGGGCTCGGTCCGTATCTAGGTGGTGGACATGACCGAGCCCCAGCCCGCCGCCGTCATTACGATTGCCGGCCTGACGGTCCTCTACGGGCGCCAGCGGGCCCTGGACGGCGTGACGGCTTCGTTCCCGCCTGGAGCCGTGGGGCTGCTGGGCCCGAACGGAGCGGGCAAGAGCACCCTCCTCAAGACGCTGCTCGGATTCCTCGCGCCGCGGTCCGGCGCGATGACGGTGCTGGGCTTCGACGTGGCGACGTCGCCCGCCGAGATCCGCGCGCGCCTCGGCTACATGCCCGAGATCGACGCGCACATCCCGGGGATGAACGCCGTGTCGTTCGTCGCCTACTGCGGCGAGCTGGCCGGCCTCCCGGCGGTGGACGCCGTTCAGCGCGCCCACGAGGTCCTGTACTACGTCGGCCTCGGCGAGGCCCGCTACCGCAACGTCGAGACGTACTCGACGGGCATGAAGCAGCGGATCAAGCTCGCGCAGGCCCTGGTGCACGACCCGGATCTCCTCTTCCTGGACGAGCCCACGAACGGCATGGATCCGAAGGGCCGCGAGGAGATGCTGGATCTCATCCGGGACCTCGCGCACCGCAAGGGCATGAACCTGATCCTCTCGTCGCACCTGCTCCCGGACGTCGAATACACCTGCGACCACGTCGTCGTGCTGCACCAGGCCAAGGTGGCGGCGCAGGGGCCCATCGCCGAGCTCAAGGGCCCGCGCGGCAGCGTCTACGAGGTCCGGATCAAGGGCGATCGCGACGGCTTCAGGAGCCTGCTCCGGGAGGCCGGGTTCACGGCGCATCCCGGCGAGGAAGACGTGATGCGGGTGTTCGTGCCCGGAGAGGCCGGCGCGCACGCGCTCTTCGAGCTTGCCGCCAGGCGCGGCGTCCAGGTGCGGCATCTGCGGCCGAGCCTGCCGAGCCTCGAGGACGTGTTCGCCCAGGCCGTGGGGGAGGAGTAGGCCGTGCCCATCCACGACCAAAGCTACCGCCGCTACGCCGGGGTGCGGACGCCGCCGGGCCGGTCGTGGACGGTCATCGCGTCGGCCGGCATCAAGGCGATGCTCGCCAAGCGCAAGTTCCTCGGGCTGCTCATCGTGGCCTGGCTCCCGTTCGTCGTGCGCGCCGTGCAGCTGTACCTCGCGGCGAACTTCCCCCAGATGTCGGTGATCTCACCGTCGCCGGGGACGTTCCGCCAGTTCCTCGATCAGCAGGGCGTCTTCACTTTCTTCATCACCATCTTCACGGGCGCGGGCCTCATCAGCAACGACCTGCGGGCGAACGCGCTCCAGATCTACTTGTCGAAGCCGGTCGGCCGCCTTGAGTACGTGGCCGGGAAGTTCACCGTGCTGGCGTTCTTCCTGCTCCTCGTCACCTGGCTTCCGGCGACCTTGCTGCTGTTTGTCCAGGTGGTCTTCGCCGGCAGCGTGGCGTTCGTGGCGGCGAACCTCTACCTGCTGCCTGCGATCCTGATCGCCACCTGCGTCGAGACGACCGTCGTGGCGCTCGTCATGCTCGCGCTCTCCTCGCTGTCGAAGAGCGCGAGGTTCGTGGGCGTCATGTACGCCGGCGTGTTCTTCTTCACGGCCGCCCTGCACGGCGTCGTGCAGGCTGCGACCCGGGAGTCGGGCTTCTGCTGGATGTCGCTGCGGGCGAGCCTCCAGAACGTCGGCGACCTCATCTTCCGGGTGCCGCCCCGCTCCGACACGCCGGCCTGGGGCGCGGCCCTCGCCCTGGCCGCCACGGTGGCGGCGTCCGCCTGGATCCTCGAGCGGCGCGTGCGCGGCGTGGAGGTGGTCACATGACGCCCCTCGTCGTGGCGGACCGCCTGTCCAAGTGGTACGGCCAGGTCATCGGGCTGAACGACGTCAGCGCGTCCATCCCGGCGGGGATCACCGGCCTGCTCGGGCCGAACGGCGCGGGCAAGTCCACCCTGCTGAAGCTGCTGACCGGTCAGCTGAAGCCCAGCAAGGGAACGGTCTCCGTGTTCGGAGAGCCGGTGTGGCGCAACCCCCGGCTGTTCTTCCGCATCGGGTTCTGCCCGGAACAGGACGCCTTCTACGACCGGATGACGGGCCTCGAGTGGGTGTCCGGGCTCGTCCGCCTGAACGGCCTTGGCGAGCGGGAGTCGATCGAGGCGGCCCGCGCCGCCCTTGCGCGCGTCGACTTGCTCGACGCGGCCGACAAGAAGATCGGCGGCTACAGCAAGGGGATGCGGCAGCGGGTCAAGCTGGCGCAGGCGCTGGTCCACGATCCCGAGCTGCTCATCCTGGACGAGCCGCTCTCCGGCATGGATCCCATCGCGCGACGCCGGACGATCCGCCTGATCAGGGAGTGGGCGCGCAGCGGGCGGAGCGTGCTCGTCTCGAGCCACATCCTCCACGAGATCGAGGCGATGACCTCCTCGATCCTGCTCATCCACAACGGCCGGATCCTGGCCGAAGGCGACGTGCACCAGATCCGGGACCTGATCGACGAGCACCCGCACACCGTCAGCGTCCGCGCCGCGCGGCCCCGGGATCTCGCCCGCGAGTTCCTGACGCGCGACGACGTGCTGAGCCTGAAGCTCGAGCAGAGCGCCGTCGTGGTCGAGACCTCGAAGCCCGACGGCTTCTACCGCTATCTGACCGACCTGGCGGCGTCGGGCCACGCCGGCGAGATCACGGAAGTCACCTCGCCTGACGACAACCTCCAGGCGGTCTTCAAGTACCTCGTCAAATGACCGGCGCGCACTCCGACCCGATCGTGCCGGCCCCGGCGGCGCACCCCGCCTCGGCCCCCGTCCCGCGTCCGAGTGGCGCGCCCGGCGAAGCCCCGCGGTTCCGATCGGCGTCGATGCGGGTGCTCGACCTGTCGCTGGGTCAGATGCTCTGGTCGCGCCGGACGATCTTCCTGGCGCTGGTCGTCGGCTCGCCCCTGGCGCTCGGCCTGCTGTTCAGGATCCTGTCCGCCTTCGGCGTGTCCGGCGCGATGCGCGCGGGCGGCGTGGCGATGGGCGGCCCGGCGATCTTCGGGAGCATGGTCTGGCTCCTGTACTTGCGGTTCATCGTGCCGGTCCTCGGCGTGTTCTACGGGACGGCGCTCATCGCCGACGAGGTCGAGGACAAGACCGTCACCTACCTCTTCGTTCGGCCGATTCCCCGGAGCGCGGTGCTCGTCGGGAAGTACCTGGCGTATCTCGTCACGACCGCGTGCGTGGTGCTGCCCTCGGTGGTCCTGCTCTACCTGCTGGTCGCGCCGCTCGGCAACGGGTCTCTGGCCGGGGCGTTCCCCGCGCTCGTGAAGGATCTGGCGCTTCTGGGCATCGGGCTTGCCGCCTACGGGGCGCTGTTCGCCTTCATCGGGGCCCGGTTCAAGCATCCCCTCGTCACGGGACTGGTGTTCGCCTTCGGCTGGGAGCAGGTCGCGCTCATGCTCCCGGGATACCTGCGGCGAGTCACGATCGCATACTACCTGCAGTCGCTGGTGCCGCATTCGATGCCTGCCGGAGGGCTGGGCTCAGCCCTCCAGAGCCTGTTCCGGGATGCCCCACCGGTCTGGGTCAGCCTGGCCTGGCTGGCCGGATGCGTCGTGGTCTTCCTGGCCCTGGCAGCCCGGGCAACCGGGTGCCGGGAGTACGTGCTGGACCAATAGCGGCTCTCGAGCGGGGCGGCCGGGGCTGGTTCTCGCGGTTGCCTCGGAACTTCCCCGCTGGGGCCCCGTCTACTTGATCGGAGGCGCACGCAGATGACGGCGAAAACCCGCTACTTCCTCGTCGGCTCGGTGCTTGTCCTGCTCGCCGGGCTCTCGATCGGCCTGGTGGCGTACTACGGCGGAATTCCCCCGAATCCGTTCTCCTTCCGGAGCGGGCCCGCCGAATTGCGCTACGTGCCTGGCGACGCCGGCCTGGTGG